>ERZ1740065.483-NODE-483-length-21447-cov-12.457928_pt1 | contig 21447 bp, 28 predicted proteins | sample MGYA00581738_ERZ1740065 | MGnify/ENA primary metagenome ERZ1740065 (study PRJEB43018, sample SAMN04849749) | marine metagenome | isolation source: floating plastic debris | place: Pacific Ocean | collected 2008-09-01 | study: EMG produced TPA metagenomics...
CCTCCCTCCTTACCCCCCCCCTCCCCCAACCCCACACGCCTGCCGACCCTAGCCTCCCACTATCCCCCCCCCCCCTCCTCCTCTCTCACCCACACTCTACCCCTACAGCTCCTCACCTGTCTCTACACACACTCTATCCCATCTCATTGTACGCACATACCTATAGCAGACTTCAACTGTAATATTTGTAAACTGTGAGCGCACATTACTACCAGAGACAGAGCACTACTCAATGCCCCTCGTCTGCAGTTTCGCCAGCTTCTGTTCACCGATAGTAGAGCTTGAATTATCTCTGCAGATGGGAAACCAGTTTTACTATCAGTCTTCTCATCTTCAGCTGCAGATCCTGGATGGTGTTCCATAGACTTTGACACAGCTGCATGCTGGCCAGCCACGCCCCCTAACACCACGGCTACTATTCAGTGCCCAGACTATGTCCACCTATTCAACTACTCAGGTACCAAAGCTATAGCCCAAGTCGCACAATCATAGGCCGCTTACATGAATATAATAATGCAATTGCAGGCAAACTAGCATTTGTTGCAGTGTTTGATTTTGGACAATAGAAGTTCAGATTTTAGTTCTATACCTCTCAACTTTGTTTCTCCTGTTTTCATGATTTTATTCAATTTTATTCCTGTTTTATCTGTGTGTAATCCATAGACGTGTGGATAGCATTACTGAACAAGATACCATACATTTAAATAGCTGCTCATTATTTATGTATATGTTTCTGTATTACAGCGAATGCTACAAGATACTGTATGCCGAACGGAAGGTGGAACATGACCGGCTCTGGCGAGGTGTTTGTCAACTACTACGATTGTCAGACTATTGATGAGAGGTACTTTGCCTTGTACAGTGACATCACCGATGAGGAGGAGTACATTATATCACCAATCTTGAGGGTGAGTCTATCGGGAAAGAGAGCAAAGAGAGAGAGAGAGAGAGAGAGAGAGAGAAGTTTTATCGTGGAATATCTTTGTGTGTATCACTGGTGTCCCTCTCCCTCTTGCATTATGTAACGTGATTCAACAACAAATCAACCAGAACTGATATAGTCATCCATGATTGCAGAAACATTTGGGCAAGATCCGGATCATCTACACCATCGGTTACAGCGTGTCCATCATCTTCCTCATCATCGCGCTTGCCGTCATGCTCTCCCTCAGGTATTACTACACAACTCACTCACTGCCAAATCCTGAATCCGGGTTTATCCACTAAGCAGGCTGAGAGAGCAGAGATACTTCTCTCAGGCAGCACCAACTCCTGTCATCTGAGACAACAAATTACACAGTTTTTGTACATTTCTGGCAATCCTTGCCTCCGATTCGGAGACAGAAAGAAAACATAGTCAAAAGTTCTTAAACACTAGGACAACAGTTAGATGTTAATGTGGTTTGTCGTGAAAGCAGAGAGCCCTACTGCCACTAAGCCATCACTGTTTTATTTGGTACAGTCATGGACAAACATCAGACCTCATCAGTTATTGTAACTGATGGAAGTTGCAGAAACACCTCATCACATTGATACACTCGCTATCGCTCCATCTATGTGAACCTGCCAGCTTTAACTTATCCCCCCCTCTCCCGCCTCGATAGCCTAAATAAATCCACCCCTGATGCATAGTCTGCATCCACTCCTACGGCATAGAACTAGTCCACCCACCTTACTACTTGGAGTGGGCACCAGAAATGTGGCTATCTTGACATGCCTCCACTGTCATATCTGGTTTGCCCCCTAGTCTGGTCTAAATATAAGGTTATTTGTGATGGAGGTTAGTGTTGTTACACTATGAGTGTGTTGACACCGGTGGTCATTTCATGTTTTTGTTGTCTAAGGCGACTGCACTGTCCGAGGAACACGATACACATGAATCTCTTTGGCTCCTTCATCCTCAGAGGCGTGGTAAACCTGCTCAGGGATCACCTGTCAGTGCTGGGCTCAGAGTTTATGCTCCCGGACCCTCTGGCCACTGTCACAGGGGTATGTATGGTTTGACAATCAACAAGTGTGTGTAAGTGTCTCTTAGCTCTACCGCGATCATGGTTAGTGATGCTCTAGGCTAAGCTGGCACAGTGAGGCAGGCTGATACTACACTGTTGATTTGATTTCCTAATTTATGTTTGCTCAGAGATGGAAGCGAATGATTATTAGGTCATCTGATTTATGTAGTGTCTTTTTGAGGAGCATCTTTGATGAAGTGGGTAATAGTAGTGAAATGTGACACCACTGCAGTACTCATAAAATTGATGGAAATGTGTGAAACTGCTGCTCTTCAACTAAATGACATTGGCAATCAATAATAGCCACCTGTACACTTGCAGCCACTGCTCTGGTCTCCACGTGCCCAACATGCGCCACACACACCGCATACACCACACGCGCCGCATACATCACACGCACCACATGCTGTCTTACATTGCATGGCCTGTGTTCTTACAGTCATGGTACTGCAAAATGTTGGGGACGATGTGGATGTACTTCCGCCTGTCCAACTGCGTGTGGATATTCATTGAATCCTTCTACCTGCACACGCTGATTTTTATCAACACATTCTCGGACAAGAGCAGCATCTTCTGGTTCATCATTGGAGGCTGGGGTGAGTCAGAGTTGGTTTAGATTTCGGAAGCAAACAAACATTTAAATCAGATTACCTGCGTCAATGCATCAGGACTTGGATTCGATGAGCAGCGAGAAATCAAACAGATCTGCTGTACAAGCAGTTCAATGCGCGTATGTACACAATCATTTGTGAGTCTGACGCAAGGAGGTGTGCTTTCTCTGCTCATCATCATTAGACAGTCCGGCTGCAGCGGCTAATTGTTACAGAAAACAGGTTGATATTGAGATACAGCCTAACGCCAATCTGCAGAGCCAACTGCGACCTGGAGGGCGGCCAGCCTTTGCTATGAGCGCATGGCGCTCCTACACTATTGCTCCGCCCTGGTCGTCCTTCCTCCCTGACATGTGTGTTTTGACTGAGGGCCAGGTTAGGTAATTCAGATTGGTGAATAGATTGTCCAGCTACCGCACCGATGAAGTGAGTTTGGCTATTTTTTATTCAATAGAGTATGAGCCTAAAAATAGCGCCTCATTTCCTGACAAACCCCAGTATTTTCCAGCTGTTTATGTAGTGTCAACAGCGTACATTGATAAACGTATTTTCTTTCAAAAGACATGGTTGTGGCCATGAGATGGCGATAGGTGATGGATGCCCTGTTCACCTTTGCGTTGCGATGAGTAGTGACGCGTTGAGGATCTCATTCATTCGTCGGGTGACGCCGTTACAAATGTCAGAGGGGCAATAGGTAGTAATGGATGCCTTATTGGTAATTTGTGGACTGCTGTTTGCTGTTGCAGGCTCCCCGCTGCTGGCTGTTATACCTTGGATGATAGTCAGGCTGGAGCTGGATGACATACAGTAAGTGCCAGCCATTTCCCCTCTGATAACAGTATATCCTCTTTCTTATGCCACCCTGTCCTTACAGCTGCTGGACGATGTACATCAATCGCGACTACCGATGGATAATCGAGGCGCCTATCGTACTCTTGATTCTGGTACAGTGACACTTGACTCTCTCTCACTCTAATAATAAGCTGTAAAAAATGTCAGCCGTAGCTCAAGGATGGATCATTACCTCCTGACGTCTGTGAAAAAGACGCAGATGCAGAGATCGATCAATATCGGCTGGAATGTTTGCCACTTTAATTGTTGTTGTCAAACAAACGCCTGCACAGTTACAAACAGCACCAGGCGATAGTCTTACTAGAAAACATGGTATGCAAACTATCACGCTACTGGAAAAGTTGCTATAGGGTTTCCAATCAAAACTAGGATGTGAAAAAGTCATACCACAAGAACCATTATTCAAATGCATACGCATACGCTTGTATACATAATGAGCTTATGAGTGCTTATGCAATGATGGGTCTATAGAGCTATTGCCCACGGTGTGAACAATATTTACTGTCAGGCAAAGCAAAACAGGCCAACAATGGTACATACTAAGATAATCGACATCTATGTTTTACGAGACTTGTGGCGGCTAAACAATTCTGATCAGTAAAGCGATATTTGGTCAGATATTTGAGTTCGTCATCACTATCCGCTATTGACGCCTACTTGATTGAAACAACTGATTTTAGATAAAAAACCACTTCCTTCATCTTCTTATTATCATGTTTTTTTTTCCAGCTGAACTTCATCTTCTTCTTGATAATCATACGACTTTTGTTCACCAAGTTGCGAGCGACAGAGTCAAGCAGTCGCGAGATTAGAATATACAGGTACATGTAAGTTAGCCGTTCGCCATTCCCTCACAAACTCGAGCAGACCATGCAGTAAGTTTTATGCACATTGAAATTATATTTTGTAGTAGAATTCAATCGTAGTGTTCTTGTGGTAAGGTAGCCATGTTGTTGCTTTAGCTACTCCATTTTATTTCAGTTTGCTCATGATTTACTGCGTTTGCTCGCTTGCCGACGCCTGCTAATGTACCTCTGTGTGTAAAGTAATGCCACACAGGCTTTCTATAGCTTATGACTCCACTTCCGCCAGGCTATCCATAACTCCTCACTCTGTTTCCTCTGAGTATGATTGCGCAATGCACAGTGTTCTAATTGTAATGTCCAGATGAGGCGCACCCGCCCATTATAACTGTATGCTTGCCGCCTGTAGAAAATTGGCCAAGTCTACGCTGGTGCTGATACCGCTATTCGGCGTGCACTACGTGGTCTTCCTCTTCGTCGAGCTCATCCCGACCATCATGGATGACACTCTGTGGGTGGTGCGACTCTATTTTGATACGTTTTTCACCTCTACACAGGTGAGTTACCCAATGCGTTCAATTGCGGCAATCGTGAAACTTCTCATCTAACTGCTCTCCTCTACCAGTAATTGTCAATCTCTATCAAAGGAACATCATCACCATACTCTTTCACTGTCGGATGTTCACACAGATCAGTTGTATTAAAATTCAGATTGTGGACCTCAAGTTGTATATCGTTTCTACAAAGAGTAGTATCATTTATCATGTCAGGGTCACTCTACAAGCAGAGTTCATGTAATACAAGCACCTGCAGGTTTGCTGTGCTCAACCCGATACCGGTGCAAAAACTCTGGCATGATGGGTCAGTGCTTCGTAGTGAGATGCAGATAATATCAGCTGATTTGCAAACTAAAAGGCAGAATGTCTTCCAAACGGATCCTCAGTGGTGGGCAGGACTTCAACTTGCTCAAAATGAGAAATGACTGGAGAGACCAGTTTGAAAGGGATTACCAATGGGCTGATATATCCCTGTCTGCTGGGTCACACTGCACTTCATTCTTCTCAGGGACTGATGGTAGGCATCTTGTTCTGCTTTCTCAACGGTGAGGTTCGGACTGAGATGCTGAGGAAGTGGAAGAGGTGGCGGACAAAGAACATTCAGTTTCCGCCGTCAACCCAGATGACGATGAGCCACATCAAGGAAAGAACGTCCATCAGCTCCGACTTCGAGAGCTACAACACTGCTGGCGTGAGCTCAAGCCCTCGCTACTCGTCACTAACGACACCACCCATCATACCAGAGGGATCGCAACTCCTAGTCAAGTACGACAGCAACCAGAACAGCATCGGGCAGTCGTCAGAGAAGTTCACTCGTACTGACGATCAGCAGACGGCATTGCTGTCATGACAGAAACCGGTCTAGTTAGTCAGCCTCTCCCTCCGTATGACTGCTTTCTACATTAATTCCGAGCCTCATTCCGCAGCGTCTTGTCAGCAGTTCCACTTTTCACGTATCTGTACTGCGGCAGGACATATTCTGGATATCTGTATACATTGTGATCTGACGTGCTAGATGTATCTCGAGCAGCCGAAATCATATGTCTGTGATGACACTAAGTTATTTGTTCGCCTACATAGAATGCAACCCAGAGCTAGACTTGATATTATTTTTGTATTAACATTTATAAATACTTTCCATCATCAGGTATAAAGCAGATCTTGTTTTGTGATCGATATCGCATTACCATAGAAATAGAGTGATGACATCGCGCCGTCTCGCTATCAACAGATGGCGCTATTCCCGGAGAGCCTATAGGGTTCCCCCCTCGGGCCGAGTTAGAAGGAAAATCAAGTTATCACCAGTCAGTGCATCAGGAAATAATACATCAGAGAAAGCAAAAAACTATAGCATATCAGTTAGCGTTGCGCCAGAGTCTACTACTATATTAGCACAAATGAAATCACCACAACCTGTTTGTGCTGTGGATGATGACAGTAGCTGGCCGAGATAGGATCGGCCAACGACCTTGCGGTTAGGGCCAGCAACGTACCCAGACAGGCCATAGTTGAGCCCGTAAACTCAAATCTCCATACGGCGGGTAGGGACAGGCTGCGCCGCGTCCGAGTACCACTGCCTTACATTTATCAGTGCCTCGTTTAGCTTATCACACCAGTCGAGGCGATCGACCTTAGTGTCCAGGCCAAACCAGTGCCTGCGGAGAAGAGGGACGATAACACAAACACGCTCAATCACGGGCGCACGGTACATCCTGCTAACACTTACTGCTCGAGCACTGTCCGCCCCTTCACCTCCTTGTTCATGCTGTTCCGGTCAGACTTGCAGGCCGGCCTCTGGATGACCAGTTCAATGGTGTTGGGTCGCGCGCACTTATCGCGAGACACGAGGCCAACTTTGGGTGTCACGCAGCCTTTCAGATCCAAATGCCCTATCGGCTCCTGCAGGCAAAAGAATGCAAAACTTTAACTATTGCCGACAGCAGGCTTACAAACACAAAAATCCAACTGCTAGTGAACTGCATTACCTTCACCTTCTCATCGTCTGGGTACTTCCAGTATGACACTCTGTTGTTACTCAGTACGCACCATCGCCTGTGCCAAGCGCCAAAACCTCCCACGTCTTCAAACATATTCTAGAAAGATGCCACAAATCAATTCATACATCACAGACCCACTGTCACTGCGGAGTGACTGAGTGGTCAAAACTAGGGGTCTCTAAGAGTTCACACAACGCCGTCCGCTTACAATGAAGCCTTTGAAGACGACGTTGGCCTCCATGGTGCAGCGCAGAGTTAGGTGCACGGTGCCCTGCAGCGGCGAGAGGTAGGGCACTCGTGACAGCTTGAATGACGTACTCTTTATCCCATCCATTGTGAGCATGAGAGATGTGATATGGGTGAAACTCGTTGTCCGAACGGTAGAACTTGAACTGCCACTCCTCTCCTCCCGGGCTGAAAACAATATCCATTCATGTACACACAAGCTCCACAACTTTGACATGCTAAGCCCGAGTTCCCAGAGGAAGCTGGGTTAGAGTGGTTTGGGGAGGGGGTACAATTAGCAAGCAGGAGACCGAGGCCGATGCAGTTGATTGTTTCCATTGTTAGTGTTGACTGAGCGCCATACCTCTCTCAGACAGTTTCTTTCCTGAATAGGAAGATGAATACGAAAACCAACGTGTGGTAAACTGACATCATTGTCTGACGAGGAATGTGAGGCTAACTAGGATATACGGAGAGAGGCGCCGCTTACCACAGTAAATACATAACATGTTATTGATAACCACTCGACTAACGACTGATGCTATTATTATGCTGTCAGGGAGACAAAAACCGCTGGATAAACAAGAGAGAGGAGACAACTCCTAATATATACTCACCGACGCTCTTGTGGCGAGACAGTGAGCCAGTTTTCTTCTTATCTTTCTTGCTAGAGCTCCTGATCTCTCTGCTAACTTGCTAAAGCGAGAGAGAGAGAGAGAGTGTGTGTGTACAACATACATGTAGATGGAGTGCTCAACAGCGCAGTTCATGCCACCATAGGAGCGACAAACGAACCATTGCATAGACCTCGAGCTCGTATCTGAAGTCATTCATGATATCGTTGAGCTTGATGAGGTTGGGGAAGTGGAGGACGCCCCGCACTGCGTCGTGAGTGGACACCATCTGCGTGACAATCACTTGAGCTCCGTTTCTCACCATCAGCAGGAAGTAGTGCACTGTATCATCTACAGACGGACGGACAGACGGATCGTACGACACACGGACGGGCAGACAGACGAGAGTCGGCCCGCTATTAGTTGAGGTTGTACTCACCTTCCAGCGTGCCTAACCTCTTGACAAAGTCTCTCTTGAGTGGCAGCTGGATGTCACTGATGGTGAGAGAGCCTTTGCCACCTTTGTGATGGTAGGACGGGCCGTAAGCCTTGATCTTCTCGATCTCACTCAGGTATGCTTGACGTCTCTGACACGCTATCAACAGCAGCCTGTTACACTCCACCTGCAACCAACGACTCCACTACAGCATACGGACACACGGACAGACAGCGAGAGAGGACAGACAGCTAGAGTGGACACATAGAGATGGTGAGCTGAGACATACCTGCTCCGTCGAGCCAGCGAAACTGGAGCCGCTCTGACAGCACTGGTTGAGTGCATTGCTCGCCTGCAGGATGACGTTCTGCTCTTGCTGCACCAACTCCTGTAGCTCCTGTATGATAATGTAACAGCAGATTTGATTGGTCAGTGGATACCGGCAATCTTCCGCACATAAACCAATAAACACGCAGATGACAATGATAAGAGTGGACTGACCTTGACACGTTTGCGGCAGTCGTCCTCCGACATGTAGCTGGACACGCTGGCCGTGTCGCTTTGCGTGTCCGAGTCAAACACAGACGCAGGACGCCTGCGGGCTGACGATGGCAGGCTTGCCACGCTCTTCGTCGTCTGCCTGTCAATAACACGCGCACCAATCAGTGTAGAGAGAAGTGAGCCAACAGACATAGAGGCTGCCCATCTGACTGTGCCATCAGATTACTAACTAACTCAACATGTGTGTCTAAATAGGCTGATTGTTTGTCTGCAGGCAGCAATAGTGTCAATGCATTACTTGAGCATGGACACTGAGAGAGAACAACCCCAAGCATTTATATCTATGACCGGCCTTACAACACAGACCCGCATCTCTGGGTCTATGCTAAGATTACAGTCAATGTTTGACAGTCTGTACAATTGCCTTTGTTCATCACATGGCAGCTGGCTGAGTGACAATGAGGAGACGACTCTAGGTACCTGTAGGAATCGATGCTGTAGAGGCCGGCTGGGCTGTCGTTATTCAGTCTGCGACTGGACCGTCTCTTCTCCGGGGTTTTCCTCTTTTCCGGGGTTTTCCTCTTCTCAGGAGTCTTCCTGCGCGGAGACTTTGTTGGCATGGCAACTGGACTAGACTCCTCGCCGCTCATAGCCTCATCCAGGAAGTCCATGACCTCTTGACCCTGACCCGGGTTGAAGACGGAATTCTCCATGCAGTGGTAGCTGGCACTGGAGGCACTGGACGCCAGGGAGCTGGCACTGAACTGTCGTAAATCGTCTGCCAATCAACAGCAGTATATAGAATACAGACGACTGATTCGATGCAGGCAGTACACTGGATCCACGAATACAACACCTTGACTATCGGCGCTGCTCTCATCTCCAAGCTTTGGGATCCTGCCGGGAGAGATGGGTTTTATAATAGTACGCTCCCTGGAGGATGGAGTGTCCTCCTCCTCACTGCTGGACTCATAGCCTAGCGACGGTATCTTGCAGCTGGACCTGCAACACGGCATGGTCAGATGTGGGTCAGGGTTAGATAAGGGTCACGGTCAGACGTGGGTCAGGGTTAGATGAGGGTCAGGGTCATCCCGCACCGATGTATCACTGACCTGCGTCTGACTTTATGGTCATGGTCGCTCTCCGGCGATGAAGATTTCCTCCGTACAGCTTGAGTGGCTCGAGTCGGAGACTTGAATGACACCTGTCTCCTGCTCGGTATGGCAACATCACTCTCAACTACAACAACGACATCATAACATAGCATTTCCCAGGACATCTATGAAATTCAGGGACCAATAAGTTTTATCCGCAGGTGAGTGAATATCAATGTCATGACAAACTAATGATTACCAGATACCAGTAATTAGTAAGAAAGACTACTGGATGCCATGATGAACGTTGACCAACTACAACAACTCAAGTTTATGCTGTTGTTGTGATGACATTCTGGGGATGTTCAGTTTGAGGATGAAAGATACGAGCAGAGATTGCGTACCATTGTTAGAGGAGCTGATTTCCTCCTCAGCTGTCGATTCATCGTCAGCCGTCACAGGATCCAACTCGCTGGCTGTGAAATACTCCTGATCCTCTAAACAAACAATCAACACTCCGCGTGTCAGCAGTGACAACACTTCCTCAATGATTACACTTGCTGCCTGTCGTGTTGCCAGGATATAACCAAAGGATCGTCCATGAAACTACCTATGATAAAAAATTTTCTGGACAATAGGAAATCTCGTCACGTATGTAAAGTGGAATTTTTATGCGTGGACAATATTTTATCGATTGCGATGTTTGCGGTTTAGTATATGTAGTGCGATGTTTACAAAATATGTAAAATAAGTCTGTTTTACAGCATCACATCATCGACTGAGTTCAAATACAGACCGGAGTTATTTTCCGCTTAAAAATATTTGCGAAAATGCCAGGAAATGCTGATGGAAAAATTTTGCCATTGAAAAATTTTTACGAAAATTCATCACGACTATAAACACTATATAACCATTGAATATTCTTTTCGATTGTATTTTTTGTGATTTCAAACATTCGCAAAAAAATTCCGTCGCAAATAAATTCCAGTCTGCAGTATTACTACATGTAGAGCTTCCTATACGATCTCTCGCTTACCGACACTGTCCAGTGATGTAGCCATAGGCTGCGGTGGCGGCGCCGGCTTTGCCTGCTGGGGCTCACTCTCACTCTTCAGCAGCCCTTTGCTGTTGAACCTGTTCTGAAGCGCCTCCAGCTCTGCCTGGCGCTCTTTGCGAGCGCGTTCTGCCGGGTCGTAGGCCTTCTGCTGTCCTTGCCTGAGCTGACTCTCGGCCTGCTGTTTCTGACAGGCGTCAGCGCCGAGGCGAGTCGCTGACCTCGTGCGGTACATGATCCTGTTGTGCTCTGTAGCGACCGACTGCTGCTCAGCTATCTTAGCCTCCCAGGCGTACTTCCTGGCAGACATCGGCGCCTGTAACACCGCAACGGTAGACACGACTATGACGAATATTAGCGAGCCCATCACCACCTCATGTCGCAGCAGCAGGATTAAACTATATACAGAAATAAGCGGGTGAATAGAAACCATTTCTCTCCATCGACTGTAAAGCCCAGTTAACCAGACAAGAGCAGCATGACTATATGAGACAATCTTCAGCAACAAGAAAGAAGGACACTGATTTCCATAGTCCAGTCTAGATGCGCGCACACACACACATCCATCTCTCAGACTAGAGAAACCAGATAAAGCCTATCATTTCATACAGCCATCATCTGGCGACCCGCCAACAATTCGCATAGACATTCCAGAAGCACCTGCGTCATATTATCTCAGTGCTAGCAGAGATCAATCAGCGAGTGACAGCCATTGTTAGGTGGTTAGAGATGGTACGAGCGTGGTGATTGGACGACAGAGGACATGCTTAGCCTACCTTCTGGAACGCTACGTCTTGACTCTGGAAAGACAGACAGAGTTCGATCAAGCGGCCCGGCATAGAGAGCAGCGACAGAAGGTCAGCGATAGGACAGTGACATAGACAGCAGGTTACGAGACCGTCTGCTGTTGATCAAGTTACCTTGGACCAGTCGTCGTCTGTACTGGAACCTGCGCCCGGCACAGCTGCTTGCTTCGTCTCCATCTGAACAGGAGTCTTCCTTTGACTTGGAGCTGTTGAAACATTGCCGAGGTTTCACCAACCACCGGTACTAGGTAGCAGTAGTACATATCAAACGACAGCAAAGGCGTAGCAGTCTCACCGGGAGTTGTCCTCTCGGGCGTGGCTAGATTTGGGGTGGCACTCTTACTCCGGCGGCGGGAGGGCCGGAACTCCTGTGTCTGAGACTGCTGTGTGGCTGGCTGATTCATAAACACTGCAATCACAGTCACGATCAGACAGACACGCTCACCAACAACCAACTCACTAACTACCGCGCTACTACCAGTCTATCGTATACACACCCTTCCCTGTGGAATGCGGCGGCTGGCGCTGATTGGCTGCCCTGCTTTGAAGGGGTGTGGCCTGTCTGAGTGGAGTGAGCGAGTCGCCCACCCTTTTCTCCCACATGGCAAATCGGTCGGACACAGCCTTGGCTGTTGGCTCGTCAGAGTTGCCCCCTCCTACGGGTTTAGCTGCCATGACAGGGGCAGGCGCTCGGCCAGGTCTGCACGAGAATTCATACAAGTCACAAACGCGCCCTCACAAGACTGAAACTGAAACATCAGCGGAAGGTGACCCTGACCTCTTAGCAGACGAGGTAACCAAATTTTTGTCTTCCTTGTCACCAAAGTCAAAGGCGTTGTTGACGGATTTTACTGAAGGCTCTTTGTTTAGCCTGGGAGAGCGCCTTGCAGGTTGGGTGAACTTGGGAGACGCAGTAACTGATGCACTATCTGCTGCCTGTAATGGGTACATCATGCAGACGCAAAAAACGCGACATTGCTTGTTCTCACCGAGACAGAAAGGCTGCCAACCTGATAGGCTCTAGGAGGCTTCGCTGGACGCGAGTTTTCATTCTTCTCCTCATAAGCGCCCTCAGCAGACGCTGGCTGACGCCCACTCTTCTGAGACAACTCTGGCCTGCAATGGTTGATCAGCCAAATGCGCACGCAATAGAACACAATTAGACAGGCGCTCGACCGAACGTCGCGTACTTTATCGTCGGGTGAGACAAGTCATCCTCCCAGTTGTTGATCTGGGCAGCTAGCTTCTGGAGTCGTCCCCTCCTTGTCATAGGAGTCTCTGATTTCTGAGGTGAGGTCTGTCTGCGCAGTTCAGCTCGGGTACCAGAGTCAACTGTGAGTGGGTGGAGAGACAGTGCAGTCAGATATCAGACAGAGAGCAGAGCGAAATGGGAATCCTATCTCAAAGAGGCAGACGATCATTCAACTAGTAGAGATGGTGATACAAGTAAACATGTCAGGACAGCATGAAAGCAGGATGAATTTACACTGACAATGTAAAGAAACGGTTAGTGAAGAAGTTATACCATGTAACCTGTACATACCGATCTACATTTACATACCCGTCGCCACATACAGCGTAGACAAGTAGACAAGGAGGTGAGTTGAAGTAGATAGCGAGGGTTGGCCCGATGATGGTAGAGGGGCAGTGAAGTCATGCTATCATAACGTCACTATGTAAATGCCACAATATCGAATCTACCTCGGTTTTCGGTTTGTTGGTCAGTTTTATCTGACAAGTTTTCACTGGGCTGTGACGATGATCTTCGCCGTTTTCCCTCGACATTATCTGAATCCATAATACGACAGAGTGAAGCAATAATAGTATGATATCAACAGGACACCAAACTCATTGAGACACTGGCTACTCACCTAGATAAAACACTGCGCTACAGAACGCCAACCGACATTCTAATGAACTTTAGGGAAAGATTGACTATGACCAAGCTCTTCTCTTAATTGTCACAAATACCCATGAGGTATTAAAAGCAGGGAAGCCGCTTGCTATTTAGTGTTTGATATGAGTGTTTTGTAAACTAGTGTGTTAGCCACCATTACCCACTACACGAAATCAGACTACGTGCAAAGCCGTACAAGACACATTTACATACATACCACTGATAACGGGTTCTGCAGCAATGTTCTGAGAAGTGTCGACTTCCAGAGGCTTCCGCTTTCTAACAGCGTTAGTTGGAGTTGACTGTAACTTCTGCTGAAGCTGTTCTCTCCTTTGTCGCGTTTTTTCAAGAAGTTTCTAAGTGGATAAAGGGTTACTGCCTCAGTTATCAATTTATAGGTACAAAAATTACACTTAAATATTATAACCGATCAAAAAACAGTTTGTCTTCAAATTTTTTCCCAAAACGTTCGTCAACTGGATACTAGAAGGGGAAGCCTGTTCGACACAAGGTTCTTTTCGACAGGATGAAGAGCTTGATTCAGGAGCTACTGACGATAGAACACCTACCTGAGTAAAGGGGTCCATCTCTGATGAAGAGCCCTGAAAGGACTTATAAAATCAATTCATAAAAATAGGCTCTTACAACGGCCCGCTCTAAGAAACACACGGTGCAAATCATTAGAACGATAAGACGTTGAACTAGTCACCTGAGCGCCTTTTGAAATCGGGCGGTCCCTAGAAGCCCGAGTATGTATGATATCTTTTAGTTTTATGTGATTCATTTCAAATCTTAATATTGCCTGCAACTACACAATTTGTCGGACTATTAGTTAACCCCGCCTATATTAGATGAAGCGATGATGTGTTGCGATGATGTCAATTGACTCATGATTGACGTAATGCCGATCGTCACACGTAGAGACGTTATATCATCATAATTTCGCCGCTTGCGAAAACTGATTTTTCAGTAATATTTGTGCATCGCATCGTCCAGCAGCCCGCTCAGAGAACGGGCAACCTTGACCTGTTCTCTGCAGTCGATCATTGAATAGGGCTTGCAGACGTCGAGCGCATTAGATGAGATGGGTCAGCAGTATCTCTGTGAACTCAATAGGTCACACAGAAATAAATTATTGTTCGAGATAAACAGCCCAACAGGTTTATCATGCAAGCATTAGTGATGAAAGCCTTTGAGTATATGAAACTGCTGGATCCGGGATTTGCAGGTGTAAAGAAGCAAGTGGTTTCTGAAAGTCAGTTGGCAAATGAAGGACAGGTAGGTTGCCTGACAATCTGTTTGAATTATTTAGTTTTCGTACTCAAAATCGTGATATGTGTTATGTGTATGATCACAGACCCATGCTTGTAAGAAATGCAGTAAATATAGTCAGTCATTGTGCGTGTGTGGTGCTCAAAAACTACAGAGAACGTTCTGATCCCATCATACTTGGTCCCCAGAACTAAATATTTAGCTATTTCTAAAATGTGTACAGCCTCTTCGTTCTCTTAGGTATCGGTGTATAAACTGGACATCCATATTAACGTTTTGGAGGCGATGAATTCAGATGGTGAGTAGATCTGTGTAGTCAACATGTTTGATTCATCTCATGTCATGCCAGTAGTTGTAATTGTTGGTTAAATTTGTTCTCTTTTTAGCAGCAACTTCTAATAAGTTGTTGCTCCTAAAGATCAGTAGTTGACTCAAAATCTCTAGATAGCTCCTAGGGACTCATGATCTCCCTCTAGCTCCCAATCCTGCCATAGATCTGAGTGTTACTACCCATAGTGAACTCTTCCTAATACTATTCTAGTATAAATGTAAATTTCCCTTCAACTTAGAGTTATCTGATAGCTCAGTTATTGGCTAACAGGCAAGTAGAGAAGATGAGACGAAAGGGAAGGCAACTCTGAGTTGAAGGTAAACTCAAATCGGCATCAAGAGTAGGGGATTAGGAGCTAGAGGGAGATTAGAAATCAACTACCGCTCCTTCAGAGCAAAAATTATTAGGAGTTGCTCCTAAAAAATAGAACCAATCGAACCGTTACAACCACTCATGACATTCTCTACTGATGACAGTGAAGTGCTTGCATTCGATTTCCTTACAGTTTCGCTGGCAAGTCTGGTTGTAAATGAACCTGACCTGGCTGCTAAAGTTTTCCAGCAGGTAATGAATATGTGGTTACTACTGATATAGGCCTGGCTACAGCCTATAAGCTGCACCACACCTATATTCATCTTTCTCTTTCTACACTCTTTACTTCTCCATAGCCATAATTGTACTGCACTTCTTCTACATTATAACCGCTATCAGTGTAAATGATCTGCGTTAGCAAAAGTGGAAAGAGACAAGAGACTATTTACTATTAACTATTTACGACTAGTACTGCTACCATCCATGTGATTTTCTAGGCATAGCGGATCTAAAGCTCCACTCCAGTTATCAGACCGTTTCCTCAGTACCGTGAGCAATCATGATAATAGAATGCGTTGACTGTCATACATTGTAGTTGCTGTATGTAGTCCTCAAGTCGCTATGTTTGGTTCCATTGACGATAGAGCTGAGTCAGGTACATGCAGTGTTGAAGATATCGAGTGTTCCTGCTGTCCCTGGGTGAGTGTAATGCTGCATACTAGACTAGACACTATGTAGCGTTGGTAGTGTTGTAACGTTTGCTATATACAGGATTGTTATTGACTCCTATCCTCAACTATGCTACGCATCGCGACAGCAGCGACTCTGCGTTATCGACACCAAATTACTGGAGGTGTCGGCTCCAATGCAGTACACGTATGTATGTGTGCACACACTGTCAGCGACAGCGGAAACAGAGTTAACTTATGTGTTCGAGGTTTATTGAGCAGCCAGGCGGCGTGCTACCTGTGCCCAGTAGAGGGCTGTGAAGGCAGCCAAGGGTTCAAGTATGTGCGTATTCACGTCCCTGGAGCTGTGGAGAGAAGCTTAGTCAGTGCTCACTTCACCTGTGAGATATGCGGGGAGAGGCTGCGGGAAGACCAGTCACGGAGGAGGCTGTCTGGTGTGTCCAACTCAGTACATTACGCTCATGAAACCATCGAAATCTCATTTCATGAACGTCATATCTTCCAGCCAAGAGAATTCTGTACACCTGCATCCACAGTGGGTCTAGGAACTCTGTGACTCGTAGCTCATCCTTCTCCACTCTAACACAGAGAATTGCCGTCGTCTGTCGAGGTGTGTCACATTGCTGTCGAATACATGTAAAAGTATAGTGACTGTAAAATCTTCTCGTATTCCTACGTTTCTGATTTTTAAATCAGTTTAAATGTTTATCTTTTTATTGATGGTCAGTGCAATAGTGATGGTGATTGTTAGTCTACAGGTATATTGCTACAATGCTTACAATAGATGGAAACTTAGAGATTATAGTTAGTACAGCGGTGCCACCTGGTGGTAACCACTTTTATTGTTTACAGATGAGACAGCTCTGATGAAACTGTCACTAGGTGAAGTGCTGCAAATAGCCGGCAGGCCCGTGTCCAGTGTATCATCTGGCCAGCAGTCAATACCTGTACTAGAGGTTGAGTCTATCACAACATCTAACAATAACACAGTGTAAATGATAGGTGGCTGTTTCTCTGTAGTAATATGTTATGCATGTGTTCAGGCGGAGGAAGTCAGACGACAGGTTGTACCTCCAGGCGTTGAGCAACCACACTTGTCCAATTTACCTCCTTCCATAGCACAATTATACAAAGGTGAAATCAGTGATGCGTTATGTCGGCATTGCTAATAGTAAAATACTAGTATATAGCCTCTAATGTATCTGTTTTAGAGCGTATGGGGTCTCCATGGAGTTTCGTTTTGATACTAGCATACCTATCTGGTGGTAAGTAAGTGATAGATCACTGAAAATGAGTCAATTCTTACAACTCAGCCTCCCTTATGATAATAGAGGGCTTGTCCCCAGCTGGAACATTCGTCAAGCTGAAGATGGCGCTTCTATTTAGCCTTGTGATGGGAGACAACTCTGTAAGATCAGCAGTGTTCCTCACCCTGGTGTATATATCGTTGCATCAACGCGTGTGTCACAACGATTCTGGCATTTTGTGTTCCATGTGTTAAACGTTCTGTGTGTTGGGAGAGACACAGCGTTGACAACCAGACTCCTACACTACTTTATGAATTGCCGGCCTGAGTCAATGGTCCACAGTACATTGAGCTCTCTGTTTGGGGAGGTACGATCTGATGCAGAGGCTGATTACATCATATCCGGTGAATAAACACTCAATGCAACGGCCTGATCATGTGACTATAGGTAGGCCATCTATAGTCTGCAGCTACTGTCTTACTGTTTAGGAGGATCATGTCTGATCTCTAACTGCGGTATCTGCTGTATTGATGGCATCACAACTTTACATCAGCAGGAAGAGCGGCATCTGCTGCGAGGTGAATGAACTCATGTTGATATGATATTGAGGTGTTAGTCCTAGTGGATGTAACCCTACATACAGCCCTTCCATAATGCTGCTCTCACTCATATTGGTTATCATAGTTGCCTTGTCATATGTTCAATCTTGATTAGTCACCTAGAGATGTATTTCAATCCACTCTTGCAGTGCATGTGTACAGATGTGTAGACCCGTATTTGCTACATTAGTATGTGGAATGTACAGGTCAGCCTTCACTCTTGTGGAGTTGTTCTCTCTTGATACAGCTCTGGAGTACAGGAATATTCTGCTGCCTGGAGTGAGTAGTATAGATACAGTCAGCATCGATGTAAAATGTACAATATGGGCTGGAGCAGAGAAACTGCAGCATCAGAAATCAAAGAGTCGATTGAAAACAAGAGGTGTTAAGCCTGCTGTACATCAGTAAGGATAGATGTTACAGCACTGCACGTCTATCCCTGCCTTTCTCTCTCCGTCACATCTCGCCATTAGGCTGTTCGATTTGGTGATACTGACGGATGGTGTAAGTAAGGACTATCTGGATCAGGTGACACACCAGTCACTAGTACTCGCTCTCCATCCGGAGGCTCATGGTCACCAAGAGAAGATAACTCTTAATGACCTTCAACAGGTGAGCCATTCCATGGAATCACTGATGACAGACAGTTTCAGATCAATATATGAGATTGTATCCATTGACTTTAGTATGTGGCGTATGTGAGGAAGATCACTGTATCGTTTCCTGAAGATGTTAAATCATACCTCGCTAAGTTTTACCTTGCCAGCAGACAGGCTAGGCAGCACAGTCAGACTCTACTACCAATGTCACTACCGACACTGTATGTATGCTATCCAAAGTAGCCATAGTAACAGTGTATCGCATAGCCAGCCGTAATGCTTGTGTTTCACTGAAGGCTGTCACTGGCTGAGGCACACTGCAGACTCAGCCTTAGAACTGTGGTGTCTACTAATGACGCCTTAGCAGCTGTACTGCTGTATGAGGAGTGTCTTTCTGCACTTACCAGTCACTCCGTGCTGGGTGTGACTCATGAACCCCACTGGAGGCCAGAAGTTGTTGAGTATTATCTCACTAAGCAGGTATGATGCGGTCAACAATTGACCTCTAAAGGGTCGCTCTCACTTTCAGGTACCCTCGATTGTTTCTTATTTAGAATGACAAAGGCATGCAGCTCCTTAGGAAGTCATTGGATGCATTTTTGAGTGCTTACAATAAGAACTCTGAGGAATGATGCGGCCATGATTAATTTATCAATGTAGAGTAGCGATGGTAATGGATGGTGGAAGTGGTCTCACCCTGCTTTGCAGTGTAATACATCTGACTCCTTTATATTCATATCATTCACTGTACTCTCAGTTAGTGTTTTTCATACAACTCAACAAATTTTGCTTGGCTTGGATTTTTGTTCTTTTCCATGAATCCTATGGCCAGCATTACGTGGTACTGACCATAACAGCGTTTTGATATGGAATGCAAGTTGGGTTTTCTCATTCAATAAATTGACCTGTTTCAAACACCCTCATCCTGATTCTGAATGGATGCGGCAGACTACGTGTACTTCTCCCTCTATAGCGCCGTTTACTGGAGTTGCTTTCCCTTTCCATATCCAGCGCTAGAAAACGACAGCGGCCGTGCGGTCATCGCGCTCCGTCATCGTTCTTTTTACAGGCGGTGGGGAAAGGGCTGGTATGCTTTTGACCAATCACAGCTTGCATAGCCGAGCAACTGATAACCGACGCTCCTTATTTACTAGTGAACAAGTATTGGGGACGATACTTTTGAGATTCGGTAATATACGCGTACCGAACGAAGAACTGAAACTAGAGGCAAATCTGACATCTACAGGTCGTTATATAGGGCTCTGTCGTAGTTGTTGTGAATAGTTTCTAACTTAGATCAGCCAATATCTGGTGGACAAGCGTAATAATTAGTGTACTGAAATGAGAACCATCCTTATATATCTAACTCTAACAGTTCTCCTGGTTTCTCCCCATGTAAATGGAGTTATTCATCACAAGTTCTTCAAAGGAATAGATGGAGGATATGTGTGCGCTGGTAAGTGAAACACGAATATTCACGGCTAGTTTGGTTTTTTGCTGTTACTAGTGAATCGATAATTGCTCGATATGCCAATGGAATCTATTGAAAGCTTTGTGTTAGGTATCGTACCCTTCGTTTTGCTTCCCACTCTGGTTGATCATGAGCTCCCAAGTTTCTCAACCATAGACTAGACTGCTGGCTCTGAGTGGGACTCTGCTTGATCTAGGATTAAGTCAGCTATGGCTACTAGTAGTTGGTTTTATCTTCAATATTTGGCTGTAGATTACCGATTACCCTACTGTCTAGCGTGTATGAGCCAGAGGGGAGATGATGAGGTACATGTCAATTATATGTAGTAAATGCTTGTCTGAAGTCGACATTTGGATCGAAGGATTCAGAAATAATATCATACACTGGCAACATATCCATTCGACCGATAATTTCAGCGTGCACAATCCTTGTGAGCACCTTCGACCAGCTAGCAGAGATTCACAACCAGACAATCGTGGAGGCGGCGGACGGTTTCTGTTTGAAGCTGCCTACCGGTTATAAGAAAGGATGCCAGCTTATTGCGGAAATCTTTGGGCCACTCGTGGTGGATATGTAAGTGGTGGAATAATTTTATGGACGACTGTGTTTATCACATGATACTAAGCATTTGGCCGCTGTCCAAACTGCTAAGAGTCGACCTCACTGTTCAAACACGATTATCTGACCAACTCTGACCAACCGTATGCACCGAATCATTTCATACACGGTGCTCTGAACGTTTTGCAATAGGGTTGCTGAGTCAGCCAACCCGGATGACATATGCCGCGGTCTGAACTTCTGCTATGCTGAGGAAGGCCAGAAATCGTGTCCACTATACAAAGATACTGTCAAGGTGATATTGAATGTCGTGCCCTGAGCATTGATCGTTGGTGTATCATGTGGTCATCATGCACTTCATATTTTGTTGTAGTTTGATGAGAAGACAATTCTGAAACATCAGTACAGGACTAGGAAGTATTTCAAGCTAAAGGTGACTACTGTATCCGTTATATTTATGTCATTATATGAAGGAATAGCGAGTGGTAAGGTTAGCCTGTATATTACAGCACGATGTCACATCGTTCAACATATGCGACCTCCCAGTCTTTGATCTCGTCTGTGCGGCATACAGCAGGTACCGTAGATACAGAGCGCCTGGTGGCATGCCTTTCTGCCCTTCTTCCCATGAGTTCACTTGTCTAACCTTTGTTCTGTAGAGTGTTCGATAAACATCTGCCTGAGCAGGACAAGGATGGTGACAAACACTCTGTCATTGATGTGAGGAAATATTTATCAGCACTGTTATTATTTCTAATCCTATCTTATCCTATCGGTCAGGCCATCTGGTACATGTGACGATATCTCCCTCTCTTCCCCTCTCTCTCCTATCTCCCCCTCTCTCTCCCCTCTCTCTACCCTCTTCCCTCTCTCTCCCTATTTCTTCCCCTCTCTCTCCCCTCTTCCCCCTCTC
>ERZ1740065.484-NODE-484-length-21426-cov-5.687053_pt1 | contig 21426 bp, 21 predicted proteins | sample MGYA00581738_ERZ1740065 | MGnify/ENA primary metagenome ERZ1740065 (study PRJEB43018, sample SAMN04849749) | marine metagenome | isolation source: floating plastic debris | place: Pacific Ocean | collected 2008-09-01 | study: EMG produced TPA metagenomics assembly...
ACATGCCTAGCCCAAGCGGTGATCCCGCGCAATCCGCGCTTGCGCGATTGGTGGCCCACCGCAGGTCAGGCCATATCTTTATTCCAAGAAGCATCACCTGCGTCTTCTTCCCGAACCAAAGACGGCCTTGCCGGTTCGCGTGCCCCTTGCACGCGAAGAGCTCGGTGTTTTGCGCAGCTTCAGCCTGATGCGCGAGAACATCCTGAACATCATCCCCGAGATCGCGACCCGGCAACCCGTGGTGTCTGGCCGCACTGCGCGGCGCTGGCACATGATCATGCATCCGCCATCGATCAGGCGCATGCTGCTGGATCGGGTGGAAGATTACCCCAAGTCGGTTGTCACCAAGAACCTGCTGCGCCCGGCAGTGGGCGACTCGCTCTTTATCGCGGAAGGGTCGCACTGGCGGTGGCAACGCCGTCTGGCGGCCCCGGCATTTTCGCATCGCAACGTGCGCAACCTTTCGCCGGTGATGACCGCGGCGGCGGCGCGCTCCGCGGAACGCATTGGCCACGCAGGCCGACGTGCGGTCAACCTGTTGGACGAGATGATCACCGCAACCTTCGACGTGATCTCCGAGGTGACGTTCAGCGATGACGGCAGTTTCGATCGCGCCGACATTCACCGTGCCATCGAAGACTATGTGGCCGATGCCGGGCGTGTCTCGCTGCTGGATGTGCTGGGCGCGCCCGACTGGCTGCCGCGCCCCGCGCGGCTTCTGTCCGCGCAGTCGATGGCCGAGATGCGGCGCAACGCGGATGCCGCCATCGAAGCCCGCGCGGCGCGCGGTCCAGGCCCGGTGCCGGATCTGCTTGACCTTTTGCTGGACGGCGTTGACCCCAAGACCAAACGCCGCCTGAACGTGAGCGAGTTGCGCGACAACCTGCTCACATTCATCGTCGCCGGGCACGAGACAACGGCACTGTCGCTGGCGTGGTCGTTCTATCTGTGCGCCTTTGATCAAGAGGTGCAGGAGCGCGCACGCAAGGAGGTGCAGTCCGTGATGCAAGGGCGTGCCGCCACGGGCGAAGATATCGACCAACTGCCGTTTATCCGGCAAATCATCGAGGAGGCGCTGCGGCTTTATCCACCAGCGGGTGTCGTGTCACGGACTGCCCGGAAAGCAGATGATCTGAACGGTGCCGAGATCAGGCCGGGAGATACCGTCATGATCCCGATATACGCGCTGGGACGGCACAAGCTGCTGTGGGATGATCCCGATTGCTTTGTCCCGGAACGCTTCGCGGATCGCAAATCGATCGACCGCTACGCCTACCTGCCGTTCGGAGATGGTCCCCGCATCTGTATCGGCGCGTCCTTTGCGTTGCAGGAAGCCGTGATCATCCTCGCGACCCTGCTGTCGCGCTTCCGCTTCACGCCGGTTGCGGGGCGCGACCCCAAACCCGTGATGATCCTGACCCTGCGCCCCGAGAACGGCGTGTGGCTGATGGCCCAAGCCGTCTAGGTAAACTTGTTGTCGCGCGGAAAGCCACGGGGGGCCATGCGGCCCGCGCTGGCGCGTTTACCGGTCCACTCGGCCAATTCGGTCTCAGTCCGCGTGCGCCCCGCCGGGTCAAGCCAGCTCAGCCCCTCATCCCGCTGGAACGTGGTCGCATCCGACAGACCGCCATCCTTGTAGCGTTGCAGGCGCACACCCTTGCCGCGGCCCATCTCAGGCAGCTCGTCCCGATCAAACACCAGAACCTTCCGGTTTTCGCCAACCACCGCCACGCTGTCACCCATCACCGGCTTGCACACCAGCGCGCGGGTCTCGCCACGAACGTTCAGCACCTGTTTGCCGGTTCGGGTTTGCGCAACCACATCATCCTCGGGCACCACAAAGCCATCGCCCGCAGTGGACGCCACCAGCAGTTTGCGGCCCGACTGATGGGTCAGGATGGTGACGATTTCCGCTTCGTTCGGCAGGTCCACCATAAGGCGCAGGGGCTCCCCCATACCGCGCCCACCCGGAAGATTGGCTGCGGATACCGTGTAAAAGCGCCCGTTGGAGCCGAAGACCAGCAGACGATCCGTTGTCTCCGCATGGAAGATGAAACGCGGGCCATCGCCATCCTTGAACTTCAGCTCCCGGTTCAGATCGATGTGCCCGGTCATCGCCCGCACCCAGCCCATCTGCGAGCAGACCACGGTGATGGGTTCCCGGTCGATCATCGCCTCGATGGGCACGTCTTCGATCTCTGCCGCCTCTTCGATCAGGGTGCGCCGCGCGCCGCCGGTGTACTCCTTGCCGAACTGCTTTTTTGTCTCGCGCAGCTGCGCGGTGATGCTGTCCCACTGCAACTCCGGGCTTTCAAGCAGGTCTTCGAGCTGCGCACGCTCCTCCATCAGCTCGGATTGCTCGCGCAGCAGCTCCATCTCTTCGAGCCGCCGCAGAGAGCGCAGTCGCATGTTGAGGATGACTTCCGCCAGCCCTTCGCTGAGCACCCACTCCACCGGAGCAGGTGAGACATAATCCGCCTCAGCCCGGGCGCGCGCGTGGGTCTTGCCCCAATCCTCGCGCAGCAGCGCGGCTTTCGGATCGTCGTCGTAGCGGATGATATCAATCACACGATCCAGATTGAGGAAGGCGATGATGAAGCCTTCGAGCACTTCCAGACGATGATCAATCTTCTCGAGCCTGTGCCGGGAGCGGCGCAGCAGCACTTCCTGACGGTGATCGAGAAAGGCGCGCAGCACCTCTTTCATCGAGCACACCTTGGGCGTGACCCCGTCGATCAACACGTTCATGTTGAGCGAAAACCGCACCTCCAGAACGCAGTTCCGGAACAGCATGCCCATCAGCACCTCGGCATCGACCGAGCGGGAGCGGGGCTCGATGATCATGCGCACGTCTTCGGCGGATTCGTCGCGGACATCGGCAAGGATCGGGATTTTCTTGGTCTGGATCAGCTCCGCGATCTTTTCGATCAGCTTGGATTTCTGGACCTGATAGGGGATTTCCGTCACCACGATCTGCCATTGACCGCGGCCCAGATCTTCGACCTCCCACTTGCAGCGCAGCCGGAAAGACCCGCGCCCGGTGCGATAGGCCGTGGCGATGTTCTCGGGCGGTTCGACCAGTACGCCCCCGGTCGGAAAATCGGGGCCGGGCACATATTTCAGCAGGGTGTCGTCACGCGCATCCGGGGTCTTGATCAGATGGATACAGGCGTCACACAGCTCGGCGATGTTATGGGGCGGGATGTTCGTTGCCATGCCCACCGCGATGCCACTGGACCCATTGGCCAGCAGGTTCGGAAACTGCGCGGGCAGCACGACAGGTTCGGTCAGCGTACCATCATAGTTTTCCCGGAAATCGACCGCATTTTCGCTAAGCCCGTCCAGCAGAGCCTCTGCCACGATGGTCATCCGCGCTTCGGTATAGCGACTGGCGGCGGGGTTATCGCCATCGATGTTGCCGAAGTTCCCCTGCCCGTCCACCAGCGGGTAGCGGACGTTGAAATCCTGCGCCAGACGCGCCATCGCATCATAGATCGCCGCGTCGCCATGGGGATGATAGTTGCCCATCACATCGCCGGAAATCTTGGCCGATTTCCGGTATCCCCCCGTCGCACTCAACCGCAGTTCGCGCATCGCGTAGAGGATCCGCCGATGCACCGGTTTCAGGCCATCACGCGCATCCGGCAGAGCCCGGTGCATGATCGTGCTGAGCGCATAGGTCAGATAGCGCTCGCCAAGCGCCCGACGCAAAGGTTCGGACAGATCGGGGGAGGGCATATCAGGGGTGTCGAGATCGTCGGCCATTACGGCTGTGTAGCGCCCGGCGTGCAGCCGAACAAGCGCCTTGTTCCGCAAAATGCAAAGGCCGCGCGGTTGCAGTCTGGCAACACTTTCAGGATGAGAACTTCGGAGCCAGTTTCCCACTCCCGGAAACCAGTTTCGATTGCTATGGACCCAAACGGCATCGAAATGTGTTAGTCTGTCAGAAGGTGTGACGAGGGTATTGATATGAAGCGATTCATTTTATTGAGTTTTGGGTTTCTGGGGCTCGCATTCTACGAATTGAGTGGCGGGGCGGACTTCGATCCCGTGGAAGCCAGAAACGCCGCCGTGCTGGCGCGCGGTGGAGCCGTTGATCAGATCGATGACACTCGGATTGCACAGGGCGACGCCGCACGTCAGGAGGTGGCATCCGTGACCCGCATGTCGCTTGACCTGACGTCGCTGAACGATGTGCTGGAAGAGCGGGAGCCGGCAGCAGAGCAAGCCGCGCCGTCCATTACTCCAAAACCCGAAGTTGCAGCCGTGACTGCCGTGACATTTGAAACCCCGGGAGATCCAGACATCGTGCTGCCGAGCATCATCTTTCCCGGAAGCACGACGCAAGCCTCGTCCGACGCCGTGACGCAACCCCGCGATGTGCGCTATATATCTGCTGCCGTCGTGAACATGCGGGGCGGGCCCGGCACGGGGTTCGACGTCATCACCAAACTGGAGCGCGACACCGAGGTTGAAGTTCTGGAAGACGACGGGACCGGCTGGGTCCGTTTGCGCCCGGTGGCGGGTGGCCCGGAAGGGTGGATCGCTGATTTTCTGCTGACAAACGGTTAGGCTTGCGCGCTTCTCTCCAAGTTGCCAATGCTTGTGCGGGCAATCTTCGGAGCAGTTCATGGCGCAGAAATCCATTCTCATCACCGGCTGTTCCTCGGGCATCGGATATTGTGCGGCTGTTGGTATGCGCGCCCGGGGGTGGCGCGTCTTTGCCGCTTGCCGCAAGCCGGAAGACTGCGACCGCCTGCGGGCAGAAGGTTTCGAGAGCCCGCGCATCGACTACACCGAAAGCGCCACGATTGATGCAGCGCTCGCGGACGTGCTCGCCGCAACGGGCGGAACACTCGACGTGCTGTTCAATAATGGGGCGCATGGTACTCCAGGCGCCGTCGAGGATCTGCCCACCGACGCTTTGCGCGCCATTTTTGAGGCGAATTTCTTTGGCTGGCATCATCTGACCCGCGCGGTGATCCCCGTGATGCGGGCGCAGGGGCATGGCCGGATCGTGCAATGCTCCTCGGTGCTCGGGTTCATCACCCTACCCTGGCGTGGTGCCTATAATGCAACCAAATTTGCGCTGGAGGGCCTGACCGACACCCTGCGCGTCGAAATGCGCGACGCGCCCATAGATGTCATTTTGATAGAGCCGGGTCCCGTCACCTCGAAAATTCGGGAAAACGCCGTTGTGCATTTCGAACGCTGGATCGATTGGGAAAACTCACCCCGGCGCGGGCAATATGAAACCGGTCTGAAAAAACGCCTCTACGAAGACAATGGTCCGGACAGGTTCGAGCTGCCGCCGACGGCGGTTCTGGAAAAACTGATCCACGCCTGCGAAGCCCCGCGCCCGCAGGCACGTTACTATGTGACCACCCCCACATTCATCATGGGCGCGCTGCGCCGATTGCTGCCGACACGCGCGCTGGATTGGGTGCTGTCCAAGGGGTGAAACCGGAACGGACACAAAAACCGGTTCGCTTTTCGCCCGCGGACCTCTACATGTGCGGCGAAGAAGCAAAAGGAAAATACCGTGGGTGATCCCTTATTCGTGCTGATTATTCTGGCCTGCATCGCGGTCGTCGTTGTGCTCATGCTGGGGCTGGGCGGCTTTGCAGGTGGTGGAGAATTCAACAAGAAGAACTCCAACAAGCTGATGCGCTACCGGATCGGGGCGCAGTTCATCGCGGTGGTCCTCATCGTGATCTACGTCTATCTGCGCCAAACGGGAGGCTGACGCCGCATGGTCGTTCTCAACAAGATCTACACAAAAACCGGCGACGCGGGTGAAACCGCTCTGGGAAACGGCGCGCGGGTTGCCAAACACGCAGTTCGGGTTGCGGCCTACGGGACGTCGGACGAGTTGAACTCCTTTGTCGGTGTCGCCCGGCTCGAGGCCACGGGGGATGTAGATGAGGCGCTCAGCCGTATCCAGAACGACCTCTTCGATCTCGGTGCTGATCTCTGCCGTCCCGACATGGAGAATGACGCCGAGGAGGAATATCCGCCTTTGCGCATGATCGACGCGCAGGTTGCGCGGCTCGAAGCCGAAATCGATGCGATGAACGCCGTGCTGGATCCGCTGCGCAGCTTCATTCTGCCGGGTGGTTCGGCACTTGCGGCGCATCTGCATGTCTGCCGCACCGTGGCCCGCCGGGCCGAGCGGCTGTCGGTTGAACTTGCGACGATGGAAGCGATCAACCCCTCGGCGGTAAAATATCTCAACCGGCTGAGCGAGTGGGTCTTTGCCGCTGCGCGCATGGCCAACAACAGCGGCTAGGACGACGTCCTATGGGTTCCGGGAGCAAACCGCTGAAAGCGGCGGCGACCGGAAGGGTGGAACCTCGGCTGGCAGGACGTGCGAAAACACGGTGATCAGATCACTCATGTCCCTGCAAGCCGGAGATGCGGCCTATCGGAAATTTTTGCGCTAAAGTGTGGAAATCTGTAAAAACGCGGCGTTCCTGCGCCCGGGCGTGACGATTTTACACTGTTTCCTGCGCCCCAGCTTGGTTAAACCACCGCTCAGATAACAAAAGGCTCACGGGGAGTGTGAGTCGCCAACCCAAGGAGAGAGACGCCAATGAAGGTTCTGGTACCTGTCAAACGCGTGATCGATTACAACGTGAAGGTGCGCGTGAAAGCGGACGGATCGGGTGTTGATCTTGCCAATGTGAAAATGTCGATGAACCCGTTTGACGAGATTTCCGTCGAACAGGCGATCCGCCTCAAGGAAGCCGGCCAGGCGGATGAGGTGGTCGTGGTGTCCATCGGCGTGAAACAGAGCCAGGAAACCCTGCGCACGGCACTGGCGATGGGAGCGGACCGCGCCATTCTGGTGGTCGCCGCCGACGACGTGCACCAGGATATCGAACCGCTGGCCGTTGCGAAAATCCTCAAGGCCATCGTCGATGAAGAGCAGCCCGGCCTCGTGCTGTGCGGCAAGCAGGCGATTGACAACGACATGAACGCCACCGGCCAGATGTTGTCGGCCCTGATGGGCTGGTCGCAGGCCACCTTTGCCTCCGAAGTGGCCATCGAGGGCGAGCACGCCGTGGTCAGCCGCGAAGTGGACGGCGGGATGCAGACCATCAAGGTGACGATGCCGACCGTCATCACCGTGGACCTGCGCCTGAATGAACCGCGCTACGCGTCGCTGCCGAACATCATGAAGGCCAAGAAAAAGCCGCTGGATGAAAAGACCGCCGCTGATTACGGCGTCGATGTGAGCCCGCGCCTTGAAATCGTGAAGACCGTCGAACCCGAAGCCCGTGCGGCAGGTATCAAGGTCGGTTCGGGCGAAGAACTGGTATCGAAACTCAAAGAAGCGGGGGCTGTGTAATGGCTGTTCTACTCCTTGCAGAAGTAACCGATGGCGAACTGGCGATGGACGCCACGTCCAAGGCCGTGACCGCCGCCAAGATGCTGGGCGACGTAACCGTTCTGGCCGCGGGCGGTTCCGCAGCCGCCGCGGGCGACGCCGCCGCCAAGATCGATGGTGTCAGCAAAGTGCTGGTCGCCGAAGACGCAACCCTCGGTCATCGCCTCGCGGAATCGACCGCGGCGCTGATCGTCTCCCTGTCAGGAGACTACGAGCACATCGTGGCGCCTGCCACTACGGACGCCAAGAACGTGATGCCACGCGTTGCGGCCCTGCTGGACGCGATGGTGATTTCGGATGCCTCCGGCGTGGTCGACGGGAACACGTTCGAACGCCCGATCTATGCGGGCAACGCGGTTCAGACAGTGAAATCCGCGGACGCCAAGAAGATCGTGACCTTCCGGACATCGACCTTCGACGCCGCGGGCGAAGGTGGCTCCGCCCCGGTCGAGACGATCTCTGCCGCGGACAACCCCGGGCTCAGCGAGTGGGTCGAGGATAAGGTGGCCGAGAGTGACCGCCCGGAACTGACCTCCGCAGGCGTTGTGGTCTCGGGCGGTCGGGGTGTGGGCTCCGAAGATGACTTTGCGCTGATCGAAAAACTGGCGGACAAGCTCGGCGCTGCGGTGGGCGCGTCCCGTGCCGCGGTCGATTCCGGCTATGCCCCGAACGACTGGCAGGTGGGCCAGACCGGCAAGGTTGTTGCCCCTGACCTTTATGTCGCGGTCGGCATTTCCGGTGCGATCCAGCACCTCGCCGGCATGAAGGACAGCAAGGTCATCGTTGCCATCAACAAGGACGAAGAAGCGCCGATCTTCCAGGTGGCGGACTACGGCCTCGTGGCAGACCTGTTCACGGCGGTGCCTGAGTTGATCGAGAAGCTCTAAGGCCACTTCCTGTCAAGGATTTGGAAAAGCCGCGCTCGACGAGCGCGGCTTTTTTTCATACGAAACTCTGCAGGACCGGTCCCAGTTGCTGGGCCAGTTCTCCATGCGCCTTTGGCCCCAGCATTTCAGCTGCCGCCATGGCTTCGAGTTGGCTGAACACCATACCGTCCGTCCCGGACGCCATGGCTTCCGGCGTGGCGATGACCTCGACATAGGCGGAGGCATGTGGAGCCAGTTCATCCAGCATTTCCCGCGTCACGAACAGCGGCGAACGGGATTTCGCCGGGTCGAGACCTGCGGGTTCCTGCAGCAAAGGCGCATGATCAGCGAACCAGACCAGTACGACCTTGCCTGACGCTTTTTTCAGCAACAGCTTCATGCGTGCCAACCACGCCGTCTGCACCTCGTTGCGCACCGCTGCAAACCGCTCCTTGGACACGTTGTAGAGGCAGCTGAGCATGTGCTTGTTGAAATGAAACTCGGCAAAATCAACCTCTGGATAGATCGATTTCAGCAGCGCCGATGCGGTCACGAAGCGATCGTTGCGGCGCGGATGCACCGTGTAGAAACGATTCGAGAGATTCTGCGCACCGATGATCTGAACCACCGTCGTCTGAGCACCCTTGCACGCTTCACTCAGAAAGCCGTCATGCAACAAGACATCGACACCGGCATTGGCAATGCCGAAGTTCACGCAGTTCACGCCCAGCCCGCTTTCGCCCAGCGCAGGAAACGGAGTTTTGATGAATTTTCCGTAGGTTGCCGTGCCGCCGAGAAAGGCGACATAGGGCGCATCGAGGCGCCGCTCCGGCCCACGGAACAGTAATTTTGACTGGCCGTAACGACACGGCATGTAGTCGAGAGCCCCCGCCCCCAGTACGTCATAGGTCATAAAACCCACCTTTTACATTTCACCCGATCACCACTCTGCACGCTGCATCCTTAGATTTTCTTAAACGGTCATTTTGATGCGAATTTTAAGGGGCGCATGGCCTTGCAGCGGGGGTGTCCAGCACCCTAAAGTGCCTCACATAAAAAGGGGCTGTGGATGGATATCAAAGCGATCGGGATTGTTGGCGCGGGCCAGATGGGCAACGGGATCGCCCATGTGATGTCACTGGCCGGATACGACGTTCTGCTGAACGACATCAGCGAGGATGCGCTGAACGCGGCAATGGACCTGATGAAGAAGAACATGGACAGGCAGGTCAGCCGGGGCAAGATCACCGGCGACGACCAAGCCGCAGCGCTTGCCCGGATCAGGACGACACAGACGCTGACAGAGCTGGGCCAAACCGACCTGATCATCGAGGCTGCAACCGAGCGCGAAGCGGTGAAGCAGGCCATTTTCGAGGATCTCGTCCCCCATCTGCAGCCGCACACCATCCTGACGTCGAACACGTCTTCGATCTCGATCACACGGCTGGCCAGCCGCACGGATCGTCCGGAGAAATTCATGGGGTTCCACTTCATGAATCCAGTGCCGGTTATGCAGCTGGTCGAGCTGATCCGCGGTATCGCGACCGACGAGGCGACCTATGCCGCCTGCAAAGATGTCGTCGACCGCCTGGGGAAAACGGCTGCCTCCGCCGAAGATTTTCCGGCCTTCATCGTGAACCGCATCCTGATGCCGATGATCAACGAAGCGGTCTACACGCTTTACGAAGGCGTGGGCAGCGTACAGTCCATCGACAGCTCCATGAAGCTGGGAGCGAACCATCCGATGGGCCCCTTGGAACTGGCGGATTTCATCGGGCTGGATACCTGTCTTGCGATCATGAACGTGCTGCATGACGGGCTGGCGGACACCAAGTACCGCCCCTGCCCCCTGCTGACGAAATATGTCGAGGCCGGTTGGCTGGGTCGCAAGACGGAGCGCGGGTTTTACGACTACCGCGGCGAGACACCGGTGCCGACGCGCTAGTCCTTCAGGGACAAGGTGTGATCGCGCAACCAGGCCATGAAACCGCGCGGATCGTCATCCCACTTGCGCAGTTCTTCCTGATCGAGCGGATGACCGACAACCGGGGCCTGTGATTTATTCAGCGAGTGCACGATCTCATGCAGCAACAGGCCTTGACGCAGGATTGGCGACAGCTTGTTGGCGATCTGATAAGCACGGGAATTCTGACCGGGGAACCTGATGGGCACGACAGTGGCGCCTGAGCGTCGGATGAGCTTCGCGGTGAAGACGTTCCACTCCCCTTCGATCGCCGGACCGAAGAAGGTCTCGGACGCAGCGACCCCACCTGACGGGAACAGCGCCACGACACCGCCGTCCTTGAGATGCTGCATCGCCTTGGCCCGCATCTCCACGCCCTTGCGCTGCGCATCCGGATCATGCGGGAACGGCACCGGGATCATGTAGGACCCGGCAACCTCGTCGATCACGGTCAGCAGCGAGCGGGTCAGGATGCGGTAGTCCGGGCGCACGCGGCCGATCAGGTCGGCGAAAATCATGCCGTCAACCATGCCATGCGGATGGTTCGATACAACGATCACCGGACCCGTCTTGGGGATCCGGTCGAGCTGCTCCTGTGGGGTAAGCAGATCGATGCCCATGACGTTCAGCGCAGCACGCCAGAATGCCTGCCCCTGCGGCGCACCCCGCTGTTCAAACTTGCGCACCAGTCTCAGGATGGTCAGCTTGCCGGTCAGCGCCTCGATGATCCGGATGACCGTCGACTTCCAAGGATCTTCGAAGGTGGACGCGTAAGAAAGGCTGCGACGGTCATATTTGGTGAAATTGACCGGCTCCGCTGTCGTGGAGGCCACGTTGATGTCTTGTGAGCTTTCTACCAAGACCTGCTTCCTGCTTGGTGTTTTTGACAACACCTGATTTCCTTACTGACCTTCACCGAATTTATCGGCAACCAGCGCCGTCAGCGCATCCGCCAGCGCGGCCGCATCCGGGCCGGAGGTCGTTACGTCAATAAAGCTTCCCTTGGACGCTGCCAACATTAAAAGTCCCATAATACTATCGCCCGAAGCGGACAGACCGTCCTTGGATACCTCCGCATTCGCATCGAACCCCTCGACCACTTCAACCAGTTTGGCAGAGGCCCTGGCGTGCAATCCCTTTTCGTTCACGATCTTAAGTGTGCATTCAGTCATTGTCTTGTTTGGGTTTCCTGCTCTGGGCTCACATTCTGGCTGTCGATGTACTTTTTTCCAGCTTCCAACGCCATTCGTACCGCGTCCGGCACCGATTTGTGACGGCTTTTCGCCAGTTTTATCAACATTGGCAGATTTGCACCATAAAGGATGCGGCGGTTGCCCGGGCGGCATGCCAAGAGGCTCAGGTTCGATGGGGAGCCGCCATAAAGATCCGTGACAACAACGACGCCTCCACCCCGGTCCACGTCATCCGCGGCGCGACATATCTCCCGTTCCTTCGCGGCGCGATCATGTTCCGCGTCGATCGAAATTGCCCGGATCCCCGATTGCGCGCCAACCACGTGCTCGACCGCTGCGAGATACTCCTTGGCCAGCCCACCATGGGCGACAATCACGATACCGATCACGGGCTCAAGCCTCTTCTTTTTTGCGCAAGTCCAATTCGCGGTGTCTTATTGACACCGGCCAGCCTTCCTCCGCAAGGCGCAAAGCATGCCTTTGTGCCATCACAACCGAGCGATGTTTGCCTCCGGTACACCCAAAGGCGATTGAAAGGTAAGATTTTCCCTCATGGCGATAAGCAGGCAGCAACAAAAGCGTCAGATCGAGCACTTTGTTTTCGAACGCGGCGAACCTTGGGTCCGCCGTGACATGGTCCTCGACAGCAGGTTCCGTCCCGTTCAGATCGCGCAGTTCGGAAACCCAGTAAGGGTTCGTCAGAAAGCGGCAATCAAACACGGTATCCACGCTGCGCGGCAACCCCCGCTTGTAGGAAAAAGACTGGACGGACACCGTCAGGCGCCGCTGCCCACCCGGTGCGAACCAATGCTCGACCTCGGCCCGCAGCTGGTGCACGTTCAGATCACTGGTGTCGATCAGCACATCCGCGCGGGACCGGAGCGGTGCGAGGATGTCCAACTCGCGCATGATCCCTTCCGAGGGCCTGTCATCCGGCGCCAGGGGATGCCGACGGCGCGTCTCCGAAAACCGGCGCAGCAGGACGTCGGTGTTGCAATCAAGGTAAAGCAGTTCCGGCGCCAGTCCCGGCACGCCGGTCAGGCGCCCCAGTAGATCGACGACCGTATTGGTCGAAAAATCGCGATTGCGGGGGTCGATCCCAAGGGCAATCGGTCGGTCGGACCCGGGGCTTTCCAAAAGCTCCGACAGCAGGCGCAAAGGCAGATTGTCCACAGCCTCGAAACCTGCGTCTTCCAGCACGTTGAGCGCGCTTGACCGGCCGGCGCCGGAAGGTCCGGTCACAAACACTATCCTGCGCGCTGTTGGTTCGGGCTCGGTCATGACGGCTCTTTCCTACCCGCTTTTAGATATTGCAAAACCGCCGCGGGAAAATAGGGACTGTCCACTTTGTGAAGCTTCGGCAGCGTGATCCCCGACACACTGACGGTATGGGCGAGCGGCAAACGGTCTGTTTCATCCGTATCGAGATCGACCACCAGAACCACTTCGGCCGTATCCGTGATACTGGCACGCAGAAGCCCCACACCGCGCGCTTCGATCCATCCCGCAAGTTCGGGGGCGGCCGTTGCCCAAAGCCTCTCATCTTGGACGGTTACCTGCGTCCGGTCATCCGCGACAAGGTCTGCACCATATGCCATCAGCTGCATCGCCAGCCCAGATTTCCCTTGGCCGGAGCGCCCAAGGATCAGAACAGCGCGGCCCTGATAAGCCACACAGCTTGCATGAAGAATGTCAGAGGGATCGGTGCCATCGCCCGTCTCGCGATTATCCGGCATCGCTCAGATCGGCAGGCCTACGACAAAGCGCGCACCCAGCGGATCGGACGTGATGTCAGCTTCAGTCGGGCGGATGTTCTCGGCCCAGATGACACCGCCATGCGCTTCGACGATCTGCTTGGAAATCGCCAGACCCAACCCGGAGTTATTGCCGAAATGCTCATCGGGCCTTTGCGAGTAAAAGCGCTTGAAGATTTTCGCCAGCGCCTGATCGGGGATGCCGGGACCCGTGTCTTCGACCACGATCAGAACACGGTTTTCCTTCTTGCGCGCCCAGATCCGGATCGCATCGCCGTCTTCACAGAACGAAATCGCATTGGTGATCAGGTTCACGAAGACTTGGGCAAGCCGCGCCTCCAGACCGTGCACCGTGATCGGCACATCGGGCAAATCAGTGATGAAATCGATGCCCTTGGATCGTGCATCCTCACCTAGATACTGACCAAGATTGGTCAAGGTGGTGAGCACATCGAAGGGCTCCTCCTCCTCTTTGACAAGCTCGCTATCCAGCCGTGACGCATTGGAAATATCACTGACCAGCCGGTCGAGCCGCCGGACATCATGGTCGATGACATCAAGCAGTTTTTCCCGCTGATCGTCCCGCTTGACCATGCGCAGCGTGCCGACGGCTGACCGCAGCGAAGCCAGCGGATTCTTGATCTCGTGGGCCACGTCAGCGGCAAATTGTTCGTTGCCGTCAATGCGATTGTAGAGCGCCGAAATCATGCCGCGCAACGCACCGCTGAGCCGACCGATCTCGTCGGGGCGTGCCGTGAGATCCGGGATGCGAATGCGCCCGGGGTTCATCTTGCGCGCATTCTTGTCGCGCCCGAGCTCGGCCGCTGCAGAAAGATCCGCCAGCGGATTGGCGATCGTGGAGGCCAGCACGAGGCTCAATCCGATGGACACCAGAGTGGCAACCACGAACATCTGGAGAACGCGTTCCCGCTCCCCGCGCACCAGGTTGTCGATCTCGCCCGCCGCTGTGGCCACTGCGACGGCACCAATCGCCTCGCCGTTCTGGAGAATGGGCGTAACGACCGTGAAAAGAGCGCCTCCCGCAATATCCAGTTCGTTGCGGATCTGCGTACCGTCGCTCAGGCTGCTGTCTATCAGCGGTTTGATCTTGTCGCTCAGCGGTGTCTGATCCGCTGGCTGCGGCTCGGCGAAGGGGGCGGAGATGGTCGACCAGAGCCAGCTCAGACCGTCCGTGAGATAGGTTTTGCCACCAAATCCACCAACCGATTGGTTCGTGGCCTGCTGACCTTCGATATTGGCGATGAGAACCTGGGCGCGGTCGTAGACAAAAACCTCGACACCGTTGCGCAGATCCAGCGCGTCCAGGGTTGCGGTCACGTCCACGCCATCGCCGGTTGCCAGGTTCACCGGCGCGCCCGCAGGCAGTTGCGCTTCGATGATATCTGCAATCAGTTCCGCCTCGGAGACGAGAGAGGCGGCACGCTGGAGCGCCAGACTGTCCCGCGAGGAGTTCAGGTGGAGGATGCCCGCCACCAGAACGCAGAGCGCAATGAGATTGAAGGTGATGATCTTGCGGGTGAGAGGAGACGCGCGCAATGACATGAGCCCGCGACGCTCGCGGTTGGCGCGCATCTCGTTCTCGGCGGTGCTTTCAGGGGCCACCCAGTCTTCGCCCAGGACGACGTCACCGTCCCGGGAAGGAGGAGGGGTCATGTCGCGCACAAAGTTCCTCTCGGCCAAGGCCATCTCTTCGGTTATTCTTCGTTATATCTGTAACCGATACCGTAGAGGGTCTCAATCGCGGAGAACTCGTCATCCGCGGTCCGCATCTTCTTGCGCAGGCGCTTGATATGGCTGTCGATGGTGCGGTCGTCGACGTATACTTGGTCGTCGTAGGCGACATCCATCAGCTGATCGCGTGACTTCACGAAACCAGGTCGCTGCGCCAAGGCCTGAAGCAGCAGGAATTCCGTCACCGTTAGGGAAACATCCTTGCCCTTCCAGCTGACAGCGTGGCGCAAGGGGTCCATCCGCAGATCGCCACGTTCCATCACCTTGGTTTCTTCGCTGTCAGCCACCACGTCCCCGGCAACCGCATCCTGGCGGCGCAGCAGCGCGCGGATGCGCTCGACCAAGAGACGCTGGGAGAAAGGTTTTTTTACATAATCATCCGCACCCATGCGCAGGCCCAACACCTCGTCGATCTCATCATCCTTGGAGGTGAGGAAGATCACCGGCATCGCCGTTTTCTGACGCAGCCGCTGCAGCAGATCCATCCCGTCCATGCGCGGCATCTTGATGTCGAGCACGGCCATATCCGGCAGCTTCTTGTTGAACGCATCAAGTGCCGCCTGCCCGTCATTATAGGTTTCGACCTCGAAGCCTTCGGCTTCAAGCGTCATGGACACGGACGTCAGGATATTCCTGTCGTCGTCCACCAATGCAATTTTAGACATTACCCGTTTCCTTGTACTGCTCGTTTATTAGATTTTTTGGGCTATTGACCACTTTTTAGCCCTCCGAATCAATCCTTAAGTGCGAATCAGCACGGCACTCCGCCACATTTTGGCCATAATTTGATTACCAATGGCTAAATTGCCGCACATTGCCGCTGTGGTTTCGACACGGTCGTGGTGCCAAAGCAAGCGCCGGAGGATGCCCCCGAAACAAAGTTGCTCATGGTGGCGCTAACTGCATGCAAGCCGCCTGTTCAACGATAAAAACGTCATGTTAAGAGGCACGAGCGCCACTTCAGTGTGCACGTAGCTAGGAGACGACGGATGACACATGGACGGGTAAACCCGGACTTCACGCTCGAAGATCAAGGGATCAAAGGGGCGGGCACCGTCTATTACAACCTCATCGAACCCGATCTCATTCAGCTTGCCCTGGCCCGCGGCGAAGGTACCCTTGGCAAGGGCGGCGCCTTTCTGGTGACAACCGGGACATTCACCGGGCGCTCCCCAAAAGACAAACATGTGGTGAAGACAAAGAGCGTCACCGACACCATCTGGTGGGAAAACAACGCCGCCATGTCACCGGAGGGGTTTGACGCGCTGCATGCGGACATGCTCGCCCACATGCAGGGCAAAGATTACTTCGTTCAGGACCTGACCGGCGGCTCCGATCCCAAGCATGCGATCAACGTACGCATGGTGACCGAACTCGCCTGGCACGGCCTCTTCATCCGGCACATGCTGCGTCGCCCGGACCGCGAAGATCTGGATCACTTCATCGCGGATTTCACCGTGATCAACTGCCCCAGCTTCCAGGCAGACCCCAAAAAACACGACTGCCGTTCCGAAACCGTGATTGCGATGAGTTTCGACAAGAAGCTCATCCTGATCGGCGGCACGGAATACGCGGGCGAAAACAAGAAGTCCGTTTTCACCCTGCTCAACTACCTGCTGCCCGAAAAGGGCGTGATGCCGATGCACTGTTCGGCCAATCATGCAAACGGCAACCCGGTCGATACGGCGGTTTTCTTCGGCCTCTCCGGCACAGGTAAAACCACGCTCTCGGCGGATCCGGCCCGGACGCTGATCGGAGATGACGAACATGGGTGGTCGGACACGGGCACGTTCAACTTCGAAGGCGGCTGTTACGCCAAGACCATCAGCCTGAGCCCGGACGCCGAACCTGAAATCTACGCCACAACCGAGAAATTCGGCACCGTGATCGAGAACATGATCTATGACGAAGAGACCAAGGATCTGGATTTCGAAGACGACAGCCTGACGGCAAACATGCGCTGCGCCTATCCGCTGCATTATATCTCGAATGCTTCGGCCTCGGCGCGCGGTGGGCACCCCAAGAACATCATCATGCTGACCTGTGACGCCTTCGGTGTGCTGCCGCCTATCTCGCGGCTGACGCCCGCGCAGGCGATGTATCACTTCCTCTCGGGTTTCACCTCCAAGGTGGCGGGCACGGAACGGGGCGTGACCGAGCCGGAACCGACCTTCTCCACCTGTTTCGGGGCCCCCTTCATGCCGCGCCGCCCGGAAATCTACGGTAACCTGCTGCGCGAAAAGATCGCCACCCATGGCGCAACGTGCTGGCTGGTGAACACTGGCTGGACCGGGGGTGCCTACGGAACAGGCAGCCGGATGCCGATCAAGGCGACACGCGGCCTGCTGACGGCCGCGCTCGACGGATCACTGGCCGATGCAACCTTCCGCAAAGATCCGAACTTCGGGTTCGATGTGCCGGTGGATGTGAAAGGCGTGCCCAGCATCCTGCTGGACCCGCGCCGCACCTGGGACGATGCGGAGAGTTATGACCGTCAGGCGGCCAAACTGGTGAAGATGTTCTCGGACAACTTCGAGCAGTATCTGCCGTTTATCGACGACGACGTGAAAGCAGCGGCGATCAGCTGATCGCCGTCACCGGCTTGAAGGGGCTCAAGCGGCTTTCTTCTGCGGCTCGGGCACGTCCACCACGTCGATGATCGGCATCTCCAGCAGATAGCGGGTGTCCTCGTTGCTCAGATAACTGAGGAAGCCCTCCAGCGGCCGGTCAGACCCCTTGCGATACCACCGCAGCGCACCCGGTTCGTTGTGCATGTAGCCCATGCGCTCGGCAAAGCCCTTAAACGCTACCGTGCGCGCCATGAAGCCGAAGATGGTATCGGGATTCCAGCGGCACATCGCCTCGTGGATGCCGTAGCGTGCGAGCACGGTCGAGAGGCCGGTGCCCCGATAGGGCCCTGTGTCGCCCATCCAGACCTCGCCATGATAAACCACCTGCCCCGTAATGCGGTTGGCCCCGGGACTGGCCCGAAAGCGGGATCTGCGCAGATCGAGATCTGGTATCGCCGGTGGAAACTCGCGAAATTTCTTGAGCATGTAGCCACCTAAGGACTGATCCTTGAGGTCGATCAGGCGGGAGGCCTGCGTGTGCATCAGCATGCCATTCGCATCCCGGGCGATCAGCCAGAACGCATTCTTTTCGTTCATGTCGTGCACATCAGGATCGAAAGGAGCCCCCAAAACCTGCTGGGGACGCTCTTTCTTGAGCAGCGCGCGATACTTCAGGAAGTTTGACCCAATTGTGACCGTAATCTGATTTTGATGCAGAATATCGCGGCTGGTGGCCACGAATTGTGTCCCTGCATTCAAACTTTGAAAAGACATGCCAAAACTCCTTTGCACGAGCATCCTCATGCAAAGGTTAGACTAAATAAGTGCTTAACGCTCGAACTTTGCGTCAGCAGGATCGAAATTTACCATAATCTCGGCAGAAGGTTGCACAATCTTGCCATGATCGAGCCCAGATATCTCAATATCGGACGTGGGCTCGACAAGGGAATAAAGTGCCAAACTGCCGTCGGGGAATCGTCCTCCCAGCATCAGACGTTGATAGTTGACAGGTTTGAGGGCTCCGTCCGCCTCGGACGGAACCAGCGTAAAAACATGATCCAGACGCAAACTCTGCGTTGTCTGGACCTCGTGAAACGGCTCGTCCAGCATGCGGGCAAAGTCATCGCCCCCGGGCATCCGGCCCAAGGATCGGCCGACACTGCTGCGCGCCTTTGCCCAGCCAAACCATTTCACAAAGAACGACTGCTCTCCGAACTCCACGCAGATCCATCCGGCAATCGTATGACGATAAACGATCAGATACGGGCGGACGTGCTCCATATGAGATGATTCGATATCGCCTCCGGCCATGGCCCAGCTGCGCAGCGTTTCACGCTGCAGGCAGGAAGGGGAGTCCCAAACCCGCCCCAGCGAATGCTGCTGCTGCCAGAAGCACCAGCCATCCGGCAGAACCGAACTGAAAAGCTGCAACCCATGAACGTGGCCGACATTGCTGTTCAGCCATGCATTCCCGCGCGCCAGGATACCCAGCGCCTCCGGCAACGCGCGCTCACCCGCCTCAGTCAGGCGGTACTGCCTCTCTTCGACATTGAAGAGCGCCTCCCCTTTCGCTTCTTCCAGCTGCGCGATGTGGCGTCGCACGGTCTGACGCGTGCTGCCCAGCTCTTTCACGGCATGGCTGAGGTTGAGAGTGCGGGCGAGGGTCGTGAACGACCGGATCATCTCATGCAAAAGGCCATGAGAGTCAGCGGACTTTTTAACCGCTTCTTTGGTGTCAGACGGGTCGACGATCCGGTTCATAGAACAGATGGTAAATAAATCACCCAGTAATGCAACATTTTTCACCCATCACCTGAACATTTTTAATCAAAAAAATGAAAAAGGTACTCAATTGAACGATTCGCCGATTCCCGCGATGAGTGAGGGCAGTCACAACCAGAGGTGTTAAATAGTTATGTCCCATCCAGTTGATGTTCACGTTGGTCGCAAGTTGAAGCAGATCCGCACGATGCGCCGTTTGTCCCAGACAGATGTCGCCCGCGAGTTGGACCTGTCTTTCCAGCAGATCCAGAAATACGAAATCGGATCGAACCGGATTGCAGCCAGCAGACTGTACGAGTTGTCGCGCATCCTTGATGTGCCCACGTCTTACTTCTTTGAAGGCCTTGATACGGCGGCAGAAAAATCTGCACGCCGCGATCCGAGCCTTGAAATCGTCACGGCACTGGCTGCCATCCGCGACGATACGATCAAGACACGCATCGTGACGTTCATCGAGGACGTTTCCGGTGTGACCGTGGCGCGTCAGGGCTGAGCCCCTGGTGACCGGCGCATCGGTAGACAGGTCCACCTGCCTTCCGATGCGCCTCATGTAATCAGAGAATCGTTAGTGAGTTTGTGACTGATCAGCGCCGCGCCAGCGGCGTTTTTCATGTCCGGACCACATCATTTGGTGACCTCTTCCACTGTTGCAGCTGAGCAACGTCTGGCAGGATGACATTCACCCGGAAAAACGTCACGAAATTATCAACCAAATTGCCGCAGCCTTGGGTATTTTTGTTGCGCTGCACCTGCGAAAGACCTACATCACCGTCAACCGATGAAGGATGTTAAGATGCCCCACGATGGACAACCCGCGCCGACTCAGAACCCCGTGATTCTCCCCGATCTGCTGACCCTGACGGCTGCAGCCGTGCCGCCGGTCGACAGCCTGCTTCAGACGGCAACCGCCCGCGTCAGGGCACTTGTCAGCGAGGGCGGGCGCGTGTCAGGTACTCTGGTCGAAGCGCATCAGACCGCTGCCCATGGGCTGGCCTGGCTGGCGACCTATGCCCAGGCCCTGCGTCAGATGCAGAACTGGGCGGAAAAACTGCAGGCGGATGGCGCCTTTGGTGAGACCGAGCAGCTGATCCACCAGATCGCCTTTGGCGAGTATCTCTGGCAGATCTATGGCGGCATCCAGATGAACCAGGGCGAAATACTGCGCCTGCAGGATCTCGGCCTCGACCAGTCCGACATGCGCGCGATGATGGAACCTGCGATCATGACGCTGACGCAGGGGGCCAATACCCAGGCTGCCCGCACCCGGCTTGTACATCTGATGCAGGAACAGGCCGCAAACATCATGACCGGTGCCTCCGGGCTCGACGAAGAGCTGGAGATGATCCGCGAACAGTTTCGCCGGTATGCCGTGGAGAAGGTCGAACCCTTTGCCCACGACTGGCATCTCAAGGATGAGCTGATCCCGCTGGACGTGATCGAAGAGCTGGCGGAGATGGGCGTTTTCGGGCTGACCATCCCCGAAGAATACGGCGGCTTCGGCCTGTCCAAAGCATCCATGTGCGTCGTCTCGGAGGAACTGTCGCGCGGCTACATCGGCGTGGGCAGCCTCGGCACTCGATCAGAGATCGCGGCGGAACTGATCATCGCGGGCGGCACACAGGAGCAGAAGGAAAAGTGGCTCCCACGCCTCGCCTCTGCCGAAACCCTGCCCACGGCTGTCTTTACCGAACCCAATACCGGGTCTGATCTCGGCAGCCTGCGCACGCGCGCGGTGAAAGAGGGCGATGACTACCGGATCACCGGTAACAAGACCTGGATCACACATGCCGCGCGCACCCACGTGATGACACTGCTGGCGCGGACAGATCCGGAAACGACCGATTACAAGGGGTTGTCTATGTTCCTCGCGGAAAAGACGCCCGGAACGGACGAGACCCCCTTCCCCACCGATGGCATGACCGGAGGCGAAATCGAGGTACTGGGCTACCGCGGCATGAAGGAATACGAGCTGGCTTTCGACGGCTTCCACGTCAAAGGCGAAAACCTTCTGGGCGGCGAGGAGGGCAAAGGCTTCAAGCAGCTGATGGAGACATTCGAATCCGCCCGCATCCAGACCGCGGCGCGGGCCATCGGTGTCGCGCAATCCGCGCTCGATATCTCGATGCAATATGCGCAGGACCGCAAGCAGTTCGGCA
>ERZ1740065.485-NODE-485-length-21415-cov-12.080243_pt1 | contig 21415 bp, 21 predicted proteins | sample MGYA00581738_ERZ1740065 | MGnify/ENA primary metagenome ERZ1740065 (study PRJEB43018, sample SAMN04849749) | marine metagenome | isolation source: floating plastic debris | place: Pacific Ocean | collected 2008-09-01 | study: EMG produced TPA metagenomics...
GAGAGTGGAGAGTGGAGAGTGGAGAGTGGAGAGTGGAGAGTGGAGAGTGGAGAGTGGAGAGTAGAGAGTAGATCCACTGGTAAGTTGGTAACAAAATTCAGGTATTATAAATCTCACTGTCGGACATTACAAAGAATCTTTGACAAAGAACTTGCTGTAAAAGTGCTAGGATTTGTAAAACTTTTATGGTCCATATGAATATGAGTAACTGTTTGTAAGACCGTTGTGTGTCTGTGAGGAGCGTCTCTCAGCATAACTACTCGCACTGGTAGTAAGAGAGAAGAGAGATGCAACGGCTTACCGAGTATGCCTATAGCCTTCTCTACATCTCCACCACTCAGCCTGAGAACGTAGTCCAGCTTGCTCTCTCCCACACTCTCCATCAACTCTGAGTAAGACAACCGTAGATATCGGTGAGCAGCGGAGATTACTTGCTACTTGATGACTTGATACAGAAGTAAATATAAATAGGAAGCATTCTATCAGCCAGCAGACGCCTGTACTGTAAGCGTGGTATTGATTGCGGCCCAAAGTATAGCGGTTTCAGGTGAGGGTAAATCATACCGGTTGTAATAATAACGGACTGGGATGAGTGACATATGGGCTTACTAAACTCCAGATAACTAAAAGAAACGTTTTTATAAACCCTATAGATAGAACCTCGTTATAATTACCTCGTTCACAGTATCTTTATTCAGACTGATTGAACATTCATTCATGGCGTCGTCGTACACAGCCAGTGCAGTATTCCGAGTATGTGTATCTCACCTGGTTCTGTAGCCGTTCTGTAGACAGCGACATGGCGTAACTGCAACGAGCCGGTGGAGTTGATCATCACTGCCAACGATCTCATTAGTACAGGCGTCTCGTACTCTATGTACATGAAGTCACTGTCCAACTCATACGACTGGTAGTAGAGCACCTGCCATTCACTTGTCTCCAGTTTTCGTCTCCAGTTTGTGTGAGGATCCAGTGATGATAGGATAAAGAAATTGGAAAGTCGATAATCTGCAATGATGATTTAGTAAAAGAATGATGTCATATCCTGTATTTACAACACTGAGTGTAATGATATGAATGACATGATTCCTATGATAAGTGAGGAACTGTAGGAGCCTCGGTGGTGCACTGATGTCTTCAAATTTCTGAGACAAGAGCTCATGATAATTGGAAACAGCATCTGATTTATTGTCAAAAGCTAATAACTTGTGAAATGCTGAAAGCACAGATCGACTTGCCGGGTAATGGTGCTGCGCATATCGTGATGAGAGAGACAGAAACGTTTTCACTCCAGCTCATCATCCACCAAGGCTGAAACTCTGTCTCTGTCGCGGAGTGTGTGGAGTCAGGCTGCGGGTAATTGTACAGCACGCTGTCGTCCCAACCGTCCGAGTCGATGGCGAGGTGTGGCAGGTGGTTGTCAGAGATGCTGCTCTGACTGGATAGCGCTAAGGACTGGATTGGTTGAATCCATTCTTCACCTGGAATTGACCAAAATGATAGAACTGCTTCGACTTACAAGTTGTCTTGAGTTTCCAGTACTAACCGGCCTTGACCCCATAGACATCTAGACTCCTCAGCTGGATACCATGCGGGGACATCACTTGAATGAGGATCTGATTGACGAGTAACTGTTTCCTGTTTGAGCATTCGATGAGGCTGAGAGGGTCGAGGGGAGGCTCATGTACAGCGCACATCTCCCAGTTAGAGGAATTCCCGACAAACGCGTATCTGTGAACTCTCACAATGACCTTCTCCATCTTCAAGTACTTTTCCTGTGTCTTTGCATCTGAACTTCAATCGAAAGGTTAAAAATAAAAGAAATAATTTCTGATTATGAATATTATTATAGTATCAAATGTTGAATCGGAAGGTTTAACGGTATCTTCACGTTACGTAACCGACCAAACCGGATCTAACCGACCAAACTGGATCTAACTGAACAAACCGACCGCTCATTTCACTCTGCACATTTTAATTTGATAAATGCAGAGGTTCTGAATCTGCATCTTAACTCCCAGGAAACTAATGAAGGTAGAATTATCTATCATTTGATGGAATATTGTTCACAGACTCCAAACACAAACATCCATAGACGGACTGGTACTGTAAGCCCTAATATTTTAGCGCAGAGAATATTAGAGCGTTTTTTGCTCAAATCAGCACTATTTTCAATAATAACGCCTAGAATGTTTAGAGATTTCCTTTGAACTTATATATGACATAAAAAGCTATCGAAAATATGGCTTTCAACTTAAATAGTGGTTTCTTCCAGTCCTATCATAGCTATCATTGTGAGGCCGGAGGTCGCTGTTATAGCTATCATTGTGAGGTCGGAGGTCGCTGTTATAGCTATCATTGTGAGGTCGGAGGTCGCTATTATAGCTATCATTGTGAGGTCGGAGGTCGCTGTTATAGCTATCATTGTGAGGTCGCTAAAATATTTGGGCTTACAGCAAATTGAAATGAATAAATGTAAGCATTATTACATTTATTATCATTACTATTATTAATCGTTCCATAGTTCATAACTTCTACTATTAAGTCATTACGTTACTGTGTTGACTGCTACTAACCATTAAGTATTCAAGTGAAATTAAAATTCTTGAATCATGTATACAGCAAGGCTCTAAGTCTGCAAGACCACAGAACACATTTCAGCGCAGTTATTTCCGGGGTGGATCCATGAATTTTTTTGACTGACGCTCAAGTCATTCATTAGTAGCTGTCCGAAGGGCAACTTGCGTCTGTTGGCTCCATAACCGATTGTTTAGTGATGTCAGCTGAGGTTTGTGTGGTTGTGCAATGAGTGCACTCATGGTTCTGTGTCTCTATTTACTGCTTGCCGACAAAAAAAGTTGAGGTATATTTTTGACTGACGCTCCAGTGTCAGTCGTGTTAGCCTGAATCCACCCCTGGTTATTTTGCTATTTTCATATCACTCAGTTACTCATGTAGTAGAGTATCAGACGATACATACGAGCTGCTATTAGTTGTAAGTTTAGAAGTGAGCGATAGAAGGGCTTACGGTAAAGACAGCCGAAAGGCTCCTCAGTTGACTCACGGCAGTCGTCTATGGCTGCAGTGTTGATGCTGATGTGGAAGAGAAAGGTCGGGGCGATGGCGAGTACAATCCATTGTCCCTCTTGTCTGTCTGTGAACACTGGCAGTGATATCTGATAGGCGGTACAGACGGCAGCATTGCAGTGATCCGATGACGTCATGAGATTCTCTGAGTGAGTCACTGCTGCCGAACCTGGAACGGAAACCGTAGTCAATCGTTATCCATGGTTGCCAACTGGGACATACAGGTAAGTATGTGAATTCCTTCATAAAGTTAAGTACATGAATCGAAACAAGTATGGAACAGGAAGGCTGGAATGATGGAGAGAAAAATGAGACAATCGAGGGAAAATCTTGCTTCAAATGAAAAAATGAACATGGTCATTTTATAGCAGCAGCCTTCTGGCCACGCTCAGTGGGGTGAATTTGTCCCTCATAGAGAACACAACTCCAAATTATGAGTAGTTCATAGGAATGACTGGAAACCAGTCTGTTAAGATGGTGGAGGAGAAAATCAGTCAAAGCAAGCATTGTATAGCAAATTGAGGGTTGGAAAAGCCAGAGAGGAGTGGAGGAACAGAGAAGAGAGGAAGGAACGGGAACCAGCATGCTAGCGGTTACTGCAATAATGGGGGAAGGGTTGACCTCTTGACAGCGACTCACCATAGCCAGTGCTCCAATAGTGAAAGCAGGGGGGAGGGGGAGACTCACCGTAGCCGTACAGGATGAGTTCAGAGACCATCAGGTCCTCCGCTACGAGCCAGACATAACGACCAAACATCTGATGTTTGCATATGACGCGTACAGGAAACTGCGAATAGTGCTGTTCGTCAGTACATTGCGCTGCTCCGTCCATTTCTTTCCTCTCAGATACGAGCAGATTGAGACTCCGCCCATCTGAATTACATACCATTGATATTAAGGCCTGATTTTATCGAAAAGAGCGAGGGGAATGGCATCCCAGTACACTTGTACTTAACAACACCTCTATCACCACTCATCATTCTACTGGGTCTTTCATACGCTGTGACCAGTGGTCAACATGTCGATACTGTAGAACAGGATTTGATAGGTACGGTTAGAAGGGACAGAAGGAGCACTGAGAGCGGTGGTCTAACAGTAGAGAAAATGTTAAACAACTATTCATTCATAGCATTAGATATGATATAGAAATTATGCCCATTATACCCTATATAGGAGTCATTTTCTCATTGGGGGATCGCTATTATTTGGATCTCTTGAGGAGTTTGAAGAAGATCAAACCAAGTTCTACAGTGCCAAGCTGTGATTATTGTTCTGTTGCAGAGATAGTTGGTTCCACCGATTGATTGAAACACATCTGGTCCCAATGTAATGTGCCCCACAGGTAAGATTTGGCACTCACCTGTCTGGTTGGTGTCTATCACAATCTCATCGATGAAGTGGAGCGTATGTAGGTCGACCACCACCCAACCACCTGTCTCAGGTATGCAGAACAGTCCGTAGTCAGGTGATACGATACCGTCAGTGAGAGAAGCCTGACCTGTTATCGTCACGCTTTCTGATTGGTCTGTGTGTTTGCCATAATTGATCACATGACCTCTGTGTGGCCAATACGCTGAAAAGGTTAGAGGAAATTTAGTAGGTTGTGATCTTCCCCAAACCGTGCAAATTGAAAGATTCCAAGTCCGCATTAACTGGAGCAGCTAGAACTCAGAAAATGATACTATCAGTAGCAACCAGCCCACGTATTGGTTAGATATGCTATCTCAATAAAAGCCTTGAGAGTATCTGGAGTGTGTCATGTGATGACTCATAGATCAGTATAGCATCAATCTACAGTTGCTTACGAAACCTTCAAGGATAGAAATGGCCGCAAAAATACTGACAACATTAATAACAGATAAAAAACAATAAAAAAACAAGACGGAAACAATATCAACACCAATAATAACGATAATCGGGCAGCTGTTAGAGGTACTAGTGACCTCTGGGCAATAGGAGTTACCACGGTCTAGGCCTGATCACCAACAGCAAGGTGGTGTTAACACGGAGTGATAATAATCATCATTGTCCTTATTATTATTGTTGTTACTTTTATTATTATTGCTGTTACTATTATTATTATTACTATCATTATTATTTTTTTTTACTATTATTATTATGATTAGTAATATCATTATTTTTAGTAGTATACTAAGCATTGAAGAGGTGTCTATTTTAGGTGAATTTTGTATGGATAAAACTCACAGATACCATAGACAATGAATTCCAGTAGGTTGATCTCCAGTCTCTCTGTGTCTATGAGGGCGATGTGAGTAATCTTACGAGGTGAGAGAGAGACGTAGTGTTCAGTCTCTGATAGTAAGCCAGTGCTGTTAGATTGTAGACTGTTAGAGTACTCTGAGACTGGTATCATCCAGTGTTCATTGGATATCCAGTCAGTAGAGACTCTTTCCTCAGCCGTGTATAATATCGATAGATTCGTACTCTGAGTTTCTGCAATGGAAGCCACAATGATGGTATCGGAGTGAGATAACACTGTTGGCTAAGGGTGAACGCCCTGAAGTTTTCTATTTCCAGCCCTAAAGTTCTTCAAGACTTCTTCAATAACTCGTTAAGTTTTAAAAATTCTCAAATGAGCCTGAAAACTTCATACAAATTCTGCAAAATTCTCATGAGAAACGATAGGAAACAAAAATGAGACAATTCCTGAAGCCTTTCTTCACCACGTGTGATGTTAAGAGTTATCCTCTCTTTACTCTCATTGAAATTGCAATTATCCTCTCTTCCATCTGTAGAAGTTTCAAGGATAGACATACCTGTAGTATTTTGTTCTTCTATGAAGAACATCATGTGATAGACCAGGTACGGTTTCTCCAATGTCAGCTGCCAATAGCTCTGCCCATCTCTCCTGTACTGAGGCAGTAGCTGACTGGAGAGAGCCAAACTGTTGGAGACAACAGCACTGCCACTATCGTAACTGGTGATGACATCATCGGAGGGAACTGCAGAGCTCACTCTACTGTGGGTAATATTCTGTGCTGTATCTGCTGCGGTTCAAAGAATGATACGGAGGTGAATGAAATGAGGAGCGTATATCAATACTTAGAGGATGAGGGTGTATCCCCTCCTACCATGAGCTCCCATAGTACCAACTAAATAAGTGATCAACATACCATCTTACCTGATGTTTCTGCTCTGGAAGCAGTGACCATCAGGAGCAAAGCCAACTGCCTCAGCAGCATTGCTGTTAGACTGTTCTCTTATCCTCTCATTCCTCTCCTGGCTGCAGTAGAAACTTGAGCCAATATTCGCTACAGTTCATACTCACAACAATACGAATGAAGTCATGCAATATCCTGTTATGATCTGATTGGTGTCGTGTCTTAAAATCAAATAAACGATTAGAAACTAGTTCTAGATCAACAATGGCTCACTCCAAGTTCTTAGCAATTTCAAATATCTGGAAGGTATTTCTAACAAAGCAGTGGTACTTGTCACACATGTTCAATATTGTATACATACTGCCAAACAAGGTATTGATACACAACACATATAACTATTCCTATCGGTTTGTTTCTCGCCTGATTGGTGTAGAAATCTTTTGACATGTCACAGTAAATGACCTTCACTTCACTAGCTTAGATACATGTCGAGGATCTCAGGCTATGATGGTGTTGCAGTAATTCGAAATAATAGCTAACACAAAGGAAGTAGTCCCATCCATGCATTAGTCAATATGGTAAATATGACCTTGACCCGACTATTATCACATCATCGATTTTGAATTTTTGAACTGGTTGCATGTACAGCGATCTTTGAGCTGTTTCTCAAAGTGTATATTTCGGCATAGACTGTCTACGCAGAATGAGATATTCATCTCATTTGTTTTTTACATAATATCTCGTAGAAAAAAGGAGATTTTTCTCTCCCCACTGTAGCAGCTGTAACTTGTATGCAACTCAAACTCCATTCACTGCGGAACTGGAATTCTTGCCGCGTTGCAGTGTAGCGCTGCTCTACGCCTCAGCTCTTACTGACCGCTGACTCTCAGCCACCATACGGCTGGCCACTCTACAAACCATAGTACTGTGTGAACCAATGGTATCACCACATGACCTTCAGAGCCTCTCACTCGTACATTATTGGGCCTGACTCCACTATGAAGAGCTGCGCGCCTGATCTGGCACGCTATATCAAGTACCAATATAAGGAGTTTACAGGTTTTTTCTGGCTGAGATGCCGAAAAGTCGAAAACCCACATCTGATTTGGGCCTCTGCTGGCTTTTGTTTTGTGTTCCCTTTTTCGTTAGCACACCAGCTTATAACTCTAGCAAGTCCTTTTCATTCCTTCATTTATGGAAAACCATCTTTGAGGGGAGACTAGGTAATAAGTAGAACGGCGGGGGGGGGGAGGGGGTTGCATATTGGTAAAACGTGGTACCTTGACTGTCCAATGAGTTTTGTTATCAAACTGCCCTCAACCAAAAGGTTTGGAATGCTTAAAACTCTGCAAGGAGAGCCAATCATTGCGAGTAGATGAGGTTTATTGATCCATATGGATAGGGAATCGCATTTTCATCATTGGAAAAAGCAAAGGTAGAACACAATCAACACTGTCCATACCAACAACATTACTCACATCATGAACACAATCAACATGACTCATACCAACAACACTACTCACACCACCGATAGCACGGACACAATCAACACCACCCGTACCATGACACTTACATTGCGTGTATGTCAGTCTCCCTCCTCAGCTGCTTGAGTTTGACGAAGATGAATAGCGCCAGCATCCCGCCAGCAAACAAACCAACAACAGCCAGCGGCCAGTATGTGGCCCACTTCTCACTTCTGTCATCGGCTTATGAAACAGGGGTGTGCATGTCAGTATCTCCTTGGGCCGTGATACATATCATGCAGGGTGTGTTCTAACCTGTGTGCAGGTAAACCGTCGGCACCACGAATTTGTCCCGACAGAGGCCGGTAGAGGCATTCATCTCCTGCTCCTTGATGCACTGACAGTAGGTGTAGTCGAATGAGGCCTCACTATTGGAGCACGCTAGGTCATCGGCTAGTAGACTGCAGTCCGTCTGCCTGAGACAGGCGGCTGAAATATAACAGTGCTAACATTTGTTTCGAATCTGAGCACTTGTTTCTGGTAAATGTGTTTGATGAAATCCTACGGCATTACTGGGAAAGGCTGATGGGCCAAACTAGATGCATTTTCATCCGACAGTCTCTGACAGCTACTTTCTTTTTATTGCTCAGCGAAATGAAATATTATTCAGTGATGTTTCAGTCATGAAACAATGAATGAATGGTACTGCCTACAGCGGCACTAGCACTTGCTTGGAATTTAAGGGTTGAAGGTTAAGGGTTAAGGGTTAAGGGTTAAGGTCACCAGATATTAAATCTGATGATCATAAGCTAAAAATAGAAAGTAGTGTATCGTCCGTAACCGTCAGATGGAAATCCGCCTAGCGTGGACCTGCCTTCACACATCAAGAGCAGCCGCACCGGCACATTTACTCTGAATGCACTTGTTTCCTGTAAAATTTAACCAATCAAGGCCTACGGCAGTTCTGGGAACAGGTATTTCCCTATACGGGAGTTTATCCAAGTGTGCTGGCGATATGCAGGTGCTTTATTCCCACTACCAGACTTGTCAACTCCCCTGGATTTGCTGAGAGACTCTTGCATTTTAGCTGTCAGAGTAAAGATTGTAATGATTGGCTCCCTAATGTCCTCCTGTGGTTTATTAGACAGATCTTGGTGAGCTGAGCTCAAATATGACAGGATCGTAGCTGTAGGGAATGGGTCCTAGCCATAGAGAATGGGTCCTAGCTGTAGGGGGATGGGGGTGTTCAGCTATGACTTCTCAAAGTTAAACAAAAACTGAATATTCAGTATTTTCAGCCTGACAGGTTGACAAGCACGATGGTGTGCTTTTGCTCCTCAAGAGCACCAGCATTGGTGCTGGGGCACGGGTTTGTATGGTTGCCACTGGTTACCAGTTACATCAGCACATACACCTCGCTGTGAGTACAGGTAAGAATGTGGTGTTGACATCGTCTTCAGAATTTAAAGTCATGGGTTAGTTATAGCTTACTGTGACTGACATGGTAGCACAGGTGGGCAGCCGGTGCTTTAAGCGTTATGATTAGCAATAGCATTATTGGAGTGGGACAGGAAATGACAGTTAGGAATAGAACTAACTTCTACTGAGGTGACAGCGGGCGGTAACGTGATCCTCTACCACAGTACCGGGTTTACAGATACACAGTCCATTACTACACAGCTGGTAGTTAGATGTGTCGCAATCAGAGTCAGAGAAACATGGCCAATTAGTCAACCTCTGTAACTTTATCAAACTGCTCTCTGTGAAAGGAGATAACATATGTGATATGATAAAATCGGATGACTTAGTAATTGTCAATTTCCTCGCCCTGAAAGTTCTTGAAGAATTGTTCAAGAATTTCTGAAAAATTCTTTAAGGACTATTTCAGAATTCTTAAAGAGTTCTTCAAAAATTCGAAAGAATTCTCAAGACTTAAAATCTCGAACAATTTTAGGGTGGAGAAAGAGGCAACTACCTCTTTTTTCTGCACATTATCAATATCTCAGACTAAACACATTACTGTGGTGATGTTGCTATCATAAGGCTCATGGAAACGCAAAAGAGAGAGAAACATTTTCCAGCCGACGACCGAATTTTTCAAAGGCGTTACGCCACGGTGTCAATAGGTTACTAGCCCAACAGGTCAACAGGTCAACAGGTCAACAGGTCAACAGGTCAACAAGTAAACAGGTCAACAGGTAAACAGGTAAACAGGTAAACGGGTAAACATGTGACGTGCACATCTGGGTAAGTTTCAATTATCAAACTATAAATATTTGGATTACAGGATAATCTGACATACCGTCACAGGCAGGTGGTTGTCCAGGCAGACAGACCTCATAAAATGGGTTTGGACATGGATTCGGCTGACACACATCTATGATAGATTCGGAGCGTCATTATTATCTGCTGGAGCACATATTTACTCACCATATAGAGGATTGATCAACATCAATAGAGGTCATACCCCTGACTCCGCAGTCGACCCCAGTCGAGCCATAGCGGCAGCTACACGTGCTGCCGACACACTCGGCTCTGTTGAGACACTGCGGTACGATGCCGCATTGCGACATGGTTTCGTTACACTGGGGTCCGGTCCAGCCTGCCTCACACACGCAGCTGTCTGTCTTGGATACATAGACTCTGTGTAAACCACATCGGTCTAGTGATACTGAAATAGACATAGCACCCAGCTTTGATGACATTGTAAACCCTCTGTGGTAACGCTTTATGTGTAAATACTTGATAACTAATTGCTTTTTGCTTTTTGGGACTAAATGGTTAAGAAATACCAAGATGAGCACCGAGTCATGTAATGCCTTACCCAGAAGTAGTATGGCACTGTCCATGTCTCCGCCGCTCACCCTCACAGTGTACTCGTAGTCACTCTCTCTAGGCATCTGCTCATCGGCTTCAAAGTAATAGTGAATGGTGATAGTTGTTACCACGGTTACTGCGATGCTCCAAACAGCAATTCTTTGGGATATGATTTCGTTGCAAAGTCGCTGAATTAGGATTTTCCAATTGACGAAAAATTTTGAACTTGTGTCAGTTGTTTTGACAGCGACGACGTGTTTCAATCTGGACGCTGCATTCGTTAATAAATTGAATTATGGGATCCATTCATTCCATTTATGAATAATATATATTTTTGATGCTTATAGCAAGTTGCTCAGCAACACTATCAAAAATGCTCGTTAAGTTATTTATTTGGAGCCATCTTCTGTTGTGTTGTTCATCGGATTTTGCTATCATTTCAACTGCTGTCTTTCTCCCTCACTCAAAATTATTCAGGCCAGTTGTCTCAGCGTTTTGTCAGAGATTTATTATTGAAATTTTTGGGTTGGATACATATATATAATATAATATAATAATAACAACAGTAATGTATTATATATATGATATATAATATGATATAATGTAATAATAACAATAACAATAACAATAATAATACATTACGTATATAACAGTTTAAAACATTTTTCATTTTGCAGTGTGTCATGTCATAGGGTTATGAACTTGCTTTATGAAATGCATTATGGGATGGTAGCAAAGACAGAACAATTGGGAAATTTAACTATTGACGGAGAGTGAGGGATACATCATCAATTGAGAGCCCTTATTGTAATTCGTTGTGGAATAATGTAGCCACGCTGTGAGATTACCTGTGTGGGTGGAGATGGGAGCTGTTGTAGTTACTAATTCCAGCCCTGCAGGATATGAGGTCATACTGTGAATGGCTGTAGTGTAGCTAAGATTCAGAGATAGCTCATTCCATTCACCAAACCAAACATTCATGAAATGTCTGAGGCTGTAGTTTGATATATTTGTGTTGTATATTACCAATGGCTCCCACCTGGTTCCGTGGCCGTTCTGTAGACAGCGACATTGCGTAACTGTAACGAGTCGGTGGAGTTGATCATCACTGCCAGCGATCTCATTACTACAGGTGTCTCGTATTCTATGTACATGAAGTCTCTGTCCAACTCGTACGACTGGTAGTAGAGCACCTGCCACTCACTTGTCTCCAGTTGTCCACTCTGGTTTGTGTGAGGATCCAGTGATGAGAGGATAAAGAAATCGTGAAGTTGATAACCTATAATTACAATCCGGCAAAGGAATGATGTCATATCCTGCATTTACCGAGTCAACTATCAGTTCGCTGGAGTTGAAATCAGAGCTGCCATATGTGTCCCAAATGTGTCATAAAGTAGCCCTACTTACACAATTGAGCTAAACAGGTACTATCCATACACCATACTGGAGTTGTCTACTCCTGGACAAACATGGCACACTTACTCAGCAATCGATTTACGCTGCTCTGTGCAGGTTGATGTCAAAACGGATAAGAATCATGAAGTACGGTCCTAGATACAGCAGCAGCAGGTAAAGCTTCAAGTAGCTCTATCACTCCCAGGCATACTTGCCAGGTAATGGTGCTGCGCATATCGTGATGAGAGAGACAGAAACGTTTTCACTCCAGCTCATCATCCACCAAGGCTGAAACTCTGTCTCTGTCGCGGAGTGTGTGGAGTCAGGCTGCGGGTAATTGTACAGCACGCTGTCGTCCCAACCGTCCGAGTCGATGGCGAGGTGTGGCAGGTGGTTGTCAGAGATGCTGCTCTGACTGGATAGCGCTAAGGACTGGATTGGTTGAATCCATTCTTCACCTGGAATTGACCAAAATGATAGAACTGCTTCGACTTACAAGTTGTCTTGAGTTTCCAGTACTAACCGGCCTTGACCCCATAGACATCTAGACTCCTCAGCTGGATACCATGCGGGGACATCACTTGAATGAGGATCTGATTGACGAGTAACTGTTTCCTGTTTGAGCATTCGATGAGGCTGAGAGGGTCGAGGGGAGGCTCATGTACAGCGCACATCTCCCAGTTAGAGGAATTCCCGACAAACGCGTATCTGTGAACTCTCACAATGACCTTCTCCATCTTCAAGTACTTTTCCTGTGTCTTTGCATCTGAACTTCAATCGAAAGGTTAAAAATAAAAGAATTGATTTCTGATTATGAATATTATTATAGTATCAATAGTTGAAACCGAAGGCTTAACATTATCTTCATGTTACGTAACCGACCAAACCGGATCTAACCGACCTAACAGCCGCTCATTTCACTCTGCGCCCGATAACTATACGTCTGTAAAAAAACCTCACCATGTGACCAGTGATAAATGAGCTACCATGGGTCACTCTCATGAGACAATGTTCCTTATTTGGCAGGGGTAGGGGAGATATCCTGCAACCATACTGGCCCTATGACCACAGGGGCTGGTCATGTGGTGCAGGAGCAATTATGATTGGATGTTCCTCCTGCCACCACCGTGACTGGGGATCGAACCCGGGCACCTGCCCAAGGCGCTAACCATCCAGTTACAGCTGCTCCCAATAAATACCATATCTATAGTAACTAACTACTGTAAAAGTACAATCATGAGCAGTAGAAACATTCAATATTTCCCCCAAATAAGAAAAGTGTTAGCGTTTTTGGATGGAGTTCATCCCAAAAATAGAGTAGAAATACCTCCCCAATGGAAAATCAGCATCTATGAAGTCAAGAACATGCCTACGATCATAGGCGAGTTTCCTATTAACTATGAGATGACAACTCTGATGGAAACTTAGTTGTATGTGCCATTAACGATTTCCTTCCAATCTCTCTTCGCTTAATATTTTCCACCCTAAATTTTCCACTTTAACAGTACCTACAGCAATGCAATACAATACAATAGTAGTACAGCTGTAGATCAATACAATACAATACAATAGTAGTACAGCTGTAGATCAAACAAACATATCCTACCGTAAAGACAGCCTGAAGGCTCCCCAGTCAGTTCATGGCAGTCGTCTATGGCTGCGGTGTTGATGTTGATGTGGAAGAGAAAGGTCGGGGCGATGGTGAGTACGACCCATTGTCCTTCTCGTCTGTTTGTAAACACTGGCAGCAATATCTGATAGGCGGTACAGACGGCAGCACTGCAGTGATCTGATGACGTCATGAGATTCTCTGAGTGAGTCACTGCTGCCGAACCTGAAACGGAAACCTTAGTCAATCGTTATCTATGGTTGCCGACTGGGACATAAAAGTAAGTACATAGATAAATAACCATTGCTCCACTAGTGAGAGCGGGGGAGGGGGAGACTCACCATAGCCGTACACAACAAGTTCAGAGGCCATCAGATCCTCCGCTATGAGCCAGACATAACGACCAAACATCTGACGTCCGCATGTGACGTGTATCAGAAACTGTGAATAGTTCCATTCACCAGTACACTGCCCTGCTCCGGCCATTTCCTTCTTTTCAGATACAAGCAGAGTGAGACTTTGCCCATCTGAATGATATCATAAAACCATACAATAGGCTGAACCCGACCGATTTTTGCATTTGCGAATATCTAAAGCAATGAATAGAACAGAATACCTACCGTCATTTATTTACTGTACTGAACTATTTTTTTAAAGAGCAAGAAAAGAAACCTAGTTTTTTTATTATATACTGTAAGCGTGGTATTGATTGCGGCCTAAAGTATAACAGTTCTAGGTGAGGACAAAGGACACTGGTTGTAACAATAACCGATTGGGATGAGTGACGTATAGGCTTACTAAGCTCCATGCAACTAAACATTTTGATAACGTCGCTGAGCAACTCGTTAAAAACGCCATAAAAGGAAACTCGTTATAATTACCATGGTTACAGTAACAGAAAGTCCCATAAAATCGATACTGTAGAACCAGAATTGATAGCAGCAAAAATATTATCGTTTCCTTCAAAATCATCAAGAAATAAAAATGATACCAATCTAACCGTAGCGATCACATAGATGAGCTGACAATTTCTATATAAGGTAGAATGGGCATAATTTCTGTAGCGAATTCTAACAACAACGATCATCTTTTTTTGTTGCTACTTTCACGGCCGTTAGACCGTCACTATCAAATCCGGTTCTACAATAGTTGAAGCTTATATGCCCATTCCTACAAGCTGAACTGCAAATTAAAATTGCTGATTTCATGGATGCTGAGAAAGGTTTGGACACTGGGAGTTGCCCTCTCTATGTTGGGATAACTTCAAGGCTTCCAGAGAGTATCGGAGGCGTTATAAACAGCACCCAGCTTATTTACCTCCCACTTTCTTACTACTGCTCCTGCCGGCTGGCTGTACACAGCTGCTTTCACCGACATGTCACAGTCATTGTGGTATTTTAATTATTCATTGTCATCAATAGTGCTTGCTGTCTGACAGTTTACCATATTTCGGTTGTGTCACTATTGCACTGAGGTACAATCCCACATAGGCTGCTATCATCGCACAACACAAGAATAGAAGTTTTCTTCACCTGTCTGGTTGGTATGTATTATAATCTCATCGATGAAGTGGAGCGTATGTAGGTCAACCACCACCCAACCACCTGCCTCGGGTATGCAGAACAGTCCGTGATCAGGTGATATGATACCATCAGTATGAGAAGCCTGACCTGTTATTCTCACGCTTTCTGATTGGTCCGTGTGTTTGCCGTAACTGATCACATGACCCCTGTGTGGCCAATACACTGAAAACATTTATAGAAAAGCAAGTAGGTTGTGATCTTCTGTCATGCACAAGGACGGATTCAGGCTAACACGATTGATGCTCGAGCGTCAGTCAAAAAAATCTGCCTCAATTATTTTTGGTCAACTAGTAGTAAATAGATACAGAAATCACGACTGCATGCATCACACAGCGGCACAAACCTCAGTCAGCATCACTAAACAATCGGCTATGCAGTTAAAAAAGATCAAATTGCCCTTCGGACAGCTACTAGTGGATGACTTGAGCTTCAGTCAAAACACTTCCTGGATCCGCCCCTGATGCAGCAATGCACTCTGGGAGCCGAACTGATTGGAGTAATATCATTATTGCTTTATTAATCCTATCATCATTACTGTTCTTATGATTAGTCTATTGTTGTGGTGGAAAATTCCTATGAGCGTCAACATAGTTATTTGTTTCTTTTCCGAGGAGGCATATTAGCAGTTCAAGTGGAGATCAATGACAGGAGTGGGGTAAGAGATCGATGACAGGAGTGGGGTAAGAGATCGATGACAGGAGTGGGGTAAGAGATCAATGAACCAGATATGATAGCGACAGAAATGTTAGTGTTTCCTTCAAAATCATCGAAAAATAAAAATGATAGCGATCGAGCGATAGCAATTCCATAAAGGGGAAGACAACTCCTATATAAGGTATAATCAGAATAATTTCTACAGCTAATTTCAACAAAAGAGTATAGTTTCCGTTGTTATTTCCATGGCCATTAGACCGTCGCTATCTAATCCGGTTCTACAGTATTTGAGCTCATGATAGGAGTGGGCCCCACTTCTATCATGAGCTCACATAGTATCGACTAAATAAGTGATAAACATACCATCTTACCTGATATTTCTACTCTGGAAGCAGTGACCATCAGTAACAAAGCCAACTGCCTCAGCAGCATCGCTGTTCTCTTATCCACTCATTCCTCATCCTCTCTTCCTCTGAGTTGGTGGATGGATCCCAGTACGACTGCAGAGAAGCGGTGATCAGAATCAGTTTATTCCATTATGCCTTAGTAATTTCAAATATCTGACAAGTATTTCCCCTGCTATTGTTGCAAGCCATGGGAGTTTTATAGCGCACGCGTACTTTTTATAGACTGTGTGTGGTAGACATAGACATAGACATAGACATAGACAATGAGCTGATACCATGCTTGCACTGTAGTTGAATAAATGCAGTAGTACAATTTGGAAACATTGTGTCAGGCGCGGCTGGATTGCTGACATTGAGGTATGGAGTATCGAGAGTATTATAAGTCTGCATTTTGGCATCGATATCATTTCTGCTCCTAGTATAGGCCAACTACTAGTAGATTCCATTCATCTCGGGTCTGTAGGATCTATAAAGTAGATCCAATCAGTCGTGACTTCAAGGCTCTGAGCCTGGTAGGCAGGGGGTAGACTTGGCAATTATGTTACCCAGGCAGGCAGGGGGGGACCATGTGTAGTACCCGGAAAGTGGTTTGATATGTGGGAAAAATGGACAGTCAGTCTTGAGCTGATACCAACCACCCTTCGCCCTACAGAAGCTGACTCTACTCACAAAATGAAATGAACAAACATGAGAAAATATAAAGACTAGTATTCCAGGCATCATGAGAAGTGGAAGTGACAATTCTGCCTGATCGTGATTGGGTGATTATATGCCATATACGGCTCGCATTGTCACAAAATACTGGCACCTCCCTAGAGAGTTTTCCAAAGAATAAAAAACTCCAAAGTTTCTAAAAGAGTAATACTTTGATACTACAACGTGTTTGACACTACCAAGTGGAGCGGTAGCCTCTAATTGACCATAAAATGCATTTAATTCTGCCAGAAGACGAATCTATCCACTTGCATTAACGGCAATAGCGTTTACATATGCTAGAGTTGTCCTCTAGCGCTATTGGAAAACAATCATTCTCCACAGTCTACAGAAAAAGCTATTTTTATCGTAGTGCGAATTACTTACTTACGTAAATGGGAGTATATTTTTATTGTATATCCATCATGATTAATAAAAAAAGAGTACTAAATTTATCCTAAAAATTTTTAACGAAATTTTTTATGCTCCTCACTATCAACGATTCACATAGGATCTTTTGTGGAGATTTTCATTGCCGGCTGTGCAGAGGAGAGAAGTCCTGATCGACTGTGTAAAATAGCCCTGCACTGCTGATAAAAAGGATGATTTTAGAAACTGCTGTAATCTTTTCGATTTGTTATATAATCTTGCCCATCATATTAAGGTTAGTATGGTATAGCATCAGTATTTCCGTGCGCAAAAAGGTTTGTTGTTGAGAGTAGTGCCTGCTGACTTGGAGTGAAATGTAGGCGTATCCGTGTCACGCATTCTCCACCTCTCGACCATCTTAGTTTTTGATCACACTGAGCTCTCTTTACAGAGCTACTATACTGAAGCCAGTAGCATGTAAGTCACGGAGGAAACTGTCTGGGATGGTGGCTATAGTGACCGGTGCTAATACAGGCATTGGTAAGGAAACGGCAGCAGATCTTGCGCGGCGAGGTTGGTACTGCTACTACCTAACGTGAAGTTGAATCGTGTAGGCTTATGCATTCTATATTAGGCTCTGCTAACTCGGTGGGAATTGTTCAAACAGGTGCCAAAGTCTACATGGCCTGCAGAAACATTGAGAAAGCCGAGGAAGCACGAAGTGATATATTGAAAACTGCTATTGATGGCCAGCTGCATATTCTAAAGCTGGACCTGTGCTCCCTGAAGTCTGTAAATGCGTGTGCTGAAGAGTTCCTGAAGAGTAAGTATTCTCGCCATTTGATTGGTTGATGCCTTTATCACTGCGAATCATAGGCTGGAGACCTTCGCTCGCTTTTTTGTGCTCATACCTCATTATTGAGGTGATTTATCTCTAGTTCCCAATGGGAACATGGGAACTTCCCTTATTAGAATTTATGGTTGGACATTCCCTAACTTTTTGCTAGAAATCTGTCCTCTGTATATGTCGCAGAAGAGAAGCAGTTGGACATCTTGGTGAACAACGCAGGCTTCGGCTCCATGCAGCACAAGTTGACTGAAGATAATATTGAATGGCACCTTGCTGGCAACCACCTTGGTGAGTTAAATCAACAGTCACCCTTTCCTATCTGCATCTGTATCCTCTCCTTTTGATGTGATTCAATACATGGTAATATGGGAAAATTTTCAATCGATGCCAGCTAGCTTTGGGAATCGAAGAATGGAAAGCAATAAGTATTAAATGGCTATACATGACTTTTTATCCATAAAGCTTCAGCTGTTGTGTGAAGATATCATCAGAGCACAACATATTAATGATAGGTAGATGTTTACAGCCTCAAGGAGGTGAAACTACTCTGAAAAGTCGTGATAGCCGCTCAAAGTCTTTAGCTTTTTTGAGGTTTTACTGTAGATCTTACTTGATATTCAAAATGGAATATCGAACCTTTTGAGGGAGAATCGAATTGCTGATTCTTGGAATTAAACTGCTATCTATCCCTTCCTCTCTTCACCCACATAATCTTCTTTTGGGATTTACTGCTCCTCTCTTTGCCTGTATCCTCTCCATTCAATATGTATACACCTCGTACCTTCATCTGCATCCTCTCCTCTTTTTGCATGCATCTGTCCCTTCCTCTCTTCACCCATATAATCTTGTATTCGTATTTACCCTTCCTCTCTCCATCTATACCATATTTTCTTGGCGTGTCTTTCCTCTCCATTCCTCTCAACTCTGTATATCCCTTCTCTCTTCATCTATGTCTCATCTCAGATTGTGTCCCCTCATCTCCCCGACGTTATCCTCTTCTCTTGATGTGTCTATGATTATCTCCCGCTGACTTTGTCTCTCAATTCCTGTCGGCTATCCAGAACACTCTTTGTGTTGCCAGCACCTCAATTCTCCTATCTCATCACCTCTCTTATCCCCACTGTCACATTACTCTCTGCTATTTATGCTTATGTCGTGGGAGTATTTGATTAGTGACCTTTCGCCCGTAACTATCATAGGCAGTGAAGGTGTTTGGTGAAATTGACTTTAAATCTTGAAGCGACCTTCACCTTTTGCCCATAGCTATTAATGACAGCGAATATCTGCTCATTCAGGCCATTTCTATCTGACACGGAGTTTGCTGCCTTTGCTGATGAAGTCTGGAGCCTCAGATCAGAAGTCTCGGATCGTCTCGCTATCGTCGGCCGCACACAAAGTTTTTGTGACACATATTGACTACGAGGGACTACACGTACGCGAGAATCACTGCGTTCATGTGTTATATTTCATTATGAAGCCGGTGGGTGATGACTCATGCTGTGGGTGTGTATTACAGAAAGGCACCTTCATGGCTAGAGGCTTGGCTTACGGACAGGCGAAGCTGGCAAACTTGCTGTTTGTCCGCTATCTGAGCAAGCTACTTGCTGGTGAGTTGTTTTGTTAATGTAAGCTGATGTAAAATGCAATGTAGCTGTACACTATAGGCTTGTGGCGAGGGGAATGGTCCAACATGCTTGATGCATGTGGATCAGCTTGGCAGGAGCTTGTGCCTATTTGGTCTCCCGCATGCTTCAGGCTTCCGGGCCTGCTACACTCTCATGAAAACAGCAACCAACAAACAAATGAGATGGATAAATGAAACAAATGAACAGATAGCACCTTCGTTAGTAACCTTTAACCAATCATCGACAAGCCTTGCATAACATGCAATTGACAAGTGCGCTGCTAGTTGAATGTGGACATTTGACTAATGCATTCACCTTTGCATTCGTAAAGCTGATGCCTGTACATGGTGCATCAGTATCTCCCAGCCAGTTAGTAAGCTGGACTTATGAAAAGTGACAGAAAGAAATCCAACTATCAAACTTAAGAATGGATTTTAATCACCCTGTATTATGACCTGCTGGGTGTAATGTTGTTGTAATGTTGTTGCACGATCTCAGGTTTCTAGTTTCTAGGGCATTACCTCTGTATTTGGCTCTATATAAGTAGCAAATGTCATGTGACCTGATAATACTAACAGAACGCGAGTCAGTTGCTTGTTGGCTGAAGTGACTAACAATCAATAACCAACAATATTTATCAGGATGAAAGATCCACTATCCAAATATAACTCAAGAAATGCTTAAAAGAGTTTCCCTGGGACCCGTTTGAATTGATCGATTGATTGTTGTATTGATCGATAGATTGTTGTATTGATTGATTGATTGTTGTATTGATTGATTGATTGATTGTTGTATTGTCATACGAGTACAATAGGAATCACATTCTATGATATGATGTCTGGCGACTTCATAATAGTCTCCATAAAAATAAATAGTGGAGGGCAGATGATAGTAACACTAAAAACTGCATAATTTATATACTTTATAAGTTGACTGTGAAAACATTCTTTCCCAATGGCTGCTCCAACTTTGTGTGACCTTATACGACCTGAGGGCATCTTTTCTAGTACATTATCATTTCTAATACAATTAATAAATTATTATTATTATTATTGATATCGTTATTATTATGTATTGCTCACACCTTATGCTTAGCTTAGATGATGTTTTCCTTCACCCTTCAACTGCTCTGTGATGGTATTGCAGAAAAAAACGTGATGATAAACGCTTGCCACCCAGGAACCTGCCAGACCGACTTCTTTAGGTATTATCTCCCCTTACCTGAGGTCCTGATGAAGGTGCTGTCGATGCTGCTGTTCCCCGTGAACTACCTGACACGCAGCTCATTAGAGGGCGCTCAGACGATCATATACGCGGCAGTGGATGAAAATGCCGAAGGACTCTCTGGGAAATATCTCATGTAAGTCTGAGAAACATTCGCTACACCGGCCCTGTCCCACTGTTATCAAAATTACTGTAGGCTGGAATTTCTTTGCACTGGAAGATATTTGTAAATGCCAGAAAACCTGACTGAAAAAATGCTTGTAAAAACTTACGATCATTATAATCGAATCATCGGCCATCTTGTTTCCATGTCATGTGTTGATTGGCCGCTGTAGGCTTTCTGCAGCCAATCAGGAATGCCGTCTTGATTTTCTGCGCTCTCTCAATATTAGAGTCACATCAGTTGAATTTCTCAGCTCTGTTACAAATCACTATGATTTAATTTTAATATTTATTATCATTATATTTATTATCATTATATTTATTATCATTATATTTATTATCATTATATTTATTA
>ERZ1740065.486-NODE-486-length-21400-cov-11.916327_pt1 | contig 21400 bp, 11 predicted proteins | sample MGYA00581738_ERZ1740065 | MGnify/ENA primary metagenome ERZ1740065 (study PRJEB43018, sample SAMN04849749) | marine metagenome | isolation source: floating plastic debris | place: Pacific Ocean | collected 2008-09-01 | study: EMG produced TPA metagenomics...
ACTCTCCACTTGACTTTCATTGATGAAAGACTTGCACTGAATCGACCATAATTAGTAGTAGTATAGTATCCATAGGAATCAAACAGCGATGATGGCTAGTGCTAAGGCCTTACAGAACATGATTGAAGAATGCTACCTTTACTTAGTTGATATCTCAGGTAAAACATCAAAATTTAGTTTTCTTTAGCTTGCAATTCGGACTCAATGTCCTCTTCAATCAGCTAGATCCACTGCACAGTCCTATTTCTCTGTGTGTACTTTGTTGCTCCACAACTACCAACGGACTAACTATTTGTTTCCAGGTGGAAAAACAGCACCACATCTATAACCACAGCATAATTAGTTCTACAGTTGCCAATGCAGGAACAGAATGATGAGTTTCAGTGCTCTCGCATGAGTCATGACTCATGAGTAAACACTAGAGATTCTCGGCAGATGATTGCTGACCATATTTACTAGCATTGATTGATACAGCGTTACAACAGTCCTTCTAGTCTATGTTCAAGTACCGCACCTATAAATTGTTTTTTCGTCTGCAATTGACTTCCTATACGCTTCAGTATTTATGAATTGACACTTGAACTTAAAAAATACCAACATTTAACTCCTGACTTGCCTTGATACTTCAATTTCTGATATCTAAATTAATTGAGAATGAATTGAGACTCCAAAGACAATGAATTCACACTTGACTTGAGGTTTGAAAATAGTGACTTATCCCAGCTCTGCTACATAGCAATCGTGGCTATTGTAATTCATCGATGACTGTCTGCTGAAAGTATGGGACTTTGTAAATTGAGGGCCTAGAAAACATGAAGTTGAAGCCTATATGTTCCCTCTGCAAGCCTATGAGTGCTGAAAAATACAGGGGATCACCTGAGGAACAGGACCCCAAAACACATAAGCCCACCTAAGCGGGTCTGAATCAGCCCTGAGGCATCCCTCAGCCGGTCATGAGGCAACCCTGAGGAAGGCCTGAGGTGGGCCTGAGGCGGGCCCGAGGAAGGCCTGAGGTGGGTCTGAGGTGAGCCTATGTTCACAGATATATCAGCCTAAGAATCTTTGTTACCAGTATATACATAATAAAACTTTTGGGATAATTTAACTAGCCAAGCCAGAGCTGTTTTTGGATTAAGCTGGTGACATTATGATCATTCGGAAAAAACGCACCAATTGATACATAAATTATTTCAATTAGCGTTCAATCTACATCAATCAAAGAGCCTGTCCGAGGTTGATCGTCTCCTCGAGATAGCTCTCTCTGTCCGCGGTGAGGATCACAGCTGACTGTAGAGATCGGGTTCCTCAACGACTCGGATCGGTTCCCTAACAGGTCAGCGGATGTCCTAGGATGACCATTCGCTGGAATGATAGATCCTGGCCCGTCTACCCAAACATTATGGACATACTCGTCCATCCCCTAAAATAAGGACACAGTTATTAGTCTTTATCAGAAGCCATACATCTGTTACAATGCAATGAATCCAGGCTATGGGCGAAGAAACATTACCACGCAACATCTACTAATGTCGCTATTTGTTCATTAGGTGAGGAGGAACAAAGGAATCTATACATGCAAACATAAACCACAGTTAGAGGGAATGGTGGTACCTGGCAGATAACACACACAAGTCAATGGTATAGAGAGAAAGGGCGTATGTCATATTGTAGGGAAGAGATAAATAAAACTTTTTAATTGACATGAAAAGAGTAATTACATTGCCACACTTTGTGGCGGTGAATATGACCCATCTAATTATGCTTTTGCAAGTTATAAGCCCACGAAGCGAGTTTTTGGAGCAGGCTTCCACAGGCAGCAGGAATTCCCCGATGATGATATCCTTGGAATTTCTTTAGCCTCACACAAGGTGAAGGTCATTAAATAATGTCAGTAGATGCTTACCCCGGCTTCTCCACTGCTCATTGTTGTTTGGAGACCGGGAGGAGTCAGTCTGTTCTCAACATATGCAGGCCTTAGATCCGCCTCAAATCCAAGGAAGATTGGCCTGTGGGTAGAAAATTAGTTGCAGGAACTTGCTTAATGGGAAATACAAGTATATTTACTCCTGATTACGCCGAACCATATGGGAAGCGGAGGAATATTGTGAGATTAACGAGTAAAAGTGTGCTGCCACCAGGATTTGAATCGTGAGCCTTCCGCTTGCAGGGTAGACATGCTAACAACTGCACCACCATAGTTTTAGCTTCACAACCTATAGGCGTTTGCTACAAAAACTCCTCGAAGATGGCTTCCTATAGAGGAAGGAATTAAAGGAGCACTAGCTATCCGTATGCCCTGGCGTGCCAGCAAAAAAGAAGAGCCAAGAGGGGCTCAAATCAGATCTGGGTTTACAGCTTTTAGTATTTCAGGAAGGATAAAATAATTGGCTTTCAATCGGTAAAACACTGTATTTGATTGGAATAGAAGATATGGCAGATACTGGTTAGTCACAGTACGTGAATTTTGAAAGCTGCAAGCTTGTAATTATACAGGTAATAACTGATACTATATGACAAACTATGTATGACCTTGACCTTGGTCCTACATGGCATAGTGATGAAGTAGAATCTCTGATAACCCATTCGGGATACCGTGAAAGTTGAATCGTTAGCAGTAGTAAGACTTAACGTTGTCCCAAAATGAGCAAAATGACAAGAAAACATGTTAGCCTTTGTAGTTTTAGAGTAGAAATACCTCCCCAACAAGAAAGTTAGCATCTATGAAGTCACGGACACGCCTACGATCATCGGGAATTTTATATCAACTATGAGATGACAACTCCAAAAGGCTGTCATGATTTTATGACTGATGGAAACTTAGTTGTATTTATCATCAGCAATTTTCTTCAAATTGCAAAATTTGCGAGACATTTTCACTAAACTTTCCATTTTTACTGTAACAGCATGTGGCATGGCTGGAATTACATTGCTTGTGGAAATTATCAAAGTTAGAAGTTGGTTTACCATGAATCTTGCTCCATCTCTTCGTAGGTATTGTCGTTATATTCATCCAAGTGGGGTCTACAAAGCAACATAGAATGTTAAGAATCAGCCTCTGAATAGTGCTCAGATGGAACTCGCCATCTGAATTCAGGAGATGAATAAGTTTTTTGGAAAACGGGAGAAACAATTGACTCTAATGATCATATATTGGGTTGTAAGCAAAGTACAACTCTGGATGGTGACATATTATTTAAAAGAACGGCGAGCTCATCAGTGATCTCTACGCATACTCATTAATCTGATGCTCTAAAAGTTGAATATGTAAATTAAATAGTCCCATGTAAAGTTGTTTTGAAGAAATCAAGCAAAGACAGTCGATATTGTGCGATGTAAAAGTAATCTATAGTTATTGGACCTAGTATGTAAGAGGCTTGGTCAAAATAAAATGAGATTCAGAAAGACAATCTCATCGAACTTCTGCTGAATTGCTGATCACTATGCTCAAAAGAGATAATGATAATGCCATTACATCGATGTGGCTTGCTTGTTAGCTATGTCGTCCTAGCTAGGTAAATGTGACCCTGCATGACCTGTTTGATTGCATTAATCCAAGATTAATAACCATCAATTTTCATCAAGATTAATCTTGAAGATTAATTTTGTTCAGAATTAATCTTATACATCGAAAAACTATTTCATCCTTCAAAAAATTTTAAATATGAGATTTCTGAACAATCAAAACATGCTCTTTCCAGTGATCTAATTTATTTTTCAATTGGGTATCTGGTTTTGCCACAATTCTTGGCCTAAGTGGTTGCTAAGGAAAGCCAAGATGGCCATCATGGAATATCATGGAGTAGAATTCTAAATTTCTCTTGCTAAGGATTTTATTTGAAGAATTATCTGGCAATCTGGATCTACTAGATACGTTAGGTAGTTTTTATAGCATCTGAGGGTTGGATGATCAATTTGCTGAAAATAAAATCTAAACCGTTGATCTTATCGTAGTATTTAAACAAAAATTGAACATTTTTTCCTGAAATTGTTGAAAAATATTTTAGGCTTGAATTCCTTCTCTCCTTTAGTATGTTCTACCAATTTAATCCTAAATGTTAAATATTTGGGCAAATTGATTCTCTTGAAGCTGACATTTCAATGAAATCACTGTAGATTCACAGGAATTTTTCCAGTTGACACTATAACTTGTCTGTTTCACTTTTAATTTCTAGTTACTAGGTAGCTGAAATAAAGTCTGTTTCATACTCCCTTTTGATGTTATTCCCAGACCATTATAGATTCAAATTGTGGAGATGGAATCAGTAAATGCCTATGCCTGAACAGCTAGTTTCCTAATGCCGTAATCATTTGTCTTTCTATTGCTATGCCTCCAATCAGTGGGAGTGAGCGAGAGTGAGCGGGAGTGAGCGGGAGTGAGCGGGCATAGGCGCGGGAGTGAGCGCAAAAATTGACAGGAGAATGACAAACACCAAAAGCTCAAAGGGAGACATATCCATCAAACCAAAGATGAGAAAAAAAAATTAGGTGTGAAGAGAAAAGTATTGTACAGTCCTGTCCAAACCTTTCTGTAGTAGCAAAGATTTTGGTGATAATGGTGCAGCTGATATTTGAGTGATTATGGTGTTCAAGAAGCTGTAAGACACATTTTATCGGCAAAATCTACAACCCTTAGAAAAACTCACAGAGGGCCGTAACTCGAGTATCCCATCTGTTTCCTCCGTCTCCGTATCAGTAGTACAGTCAGCAGTGCGGCAGCGATGACCTAGAAAATGTATCATGACTTAGGCTGACCTACTTACGATTGGCAGATAAGACCCAAACAATGGTGAGACGATTGAACATTATTGTCAGTCGACAAGGTCAAAGGTCAGATACTTGGCTATATTACAAAATAATCTTGTGCTTTTGGTATTTTTCACACTTCTATCGAGTGGCATGCCTTGATCATGCGTTGATATTAAATGGATGTTAATTGATATTAAATATTAAATCCCCTCTTATTTATTCCCAACCGTAGATATCACTATCCTGACTGAATGAATAACTAATTCTTAAAGCTCTGAAATAAAAGCTTAATGCAATACGTACATACGTAAGTGTGTACGTATGTACGTATTGCACATAATACATCTAGTATATTTATTATATCTGGTATATGTATTGCATTTATTATATCTGGTATATGTGTTGTATTTATTATATCTGGTATATGTATTGTATTTATTATATCTGATATATTTATTAAGCCTATGTCGCAGCAGGTTTCAGGAGTTCATCAAGAACATTTTTCGGGATTAGTCAGTATTATGACGTCATGAATAGCTCATCACCGCGATATGGTTACCGCATTTTTTGAATTTGCAACATCAAAAACTAGTTTTTAGTTCATTAGGGGGATAGTTGGAGATACATTGCTTGCTTATAATATCCCTTCAACAAAGGAGGTGAGGAATAAAATCCAAAATAAGAACTAAAAGACAAAAATCCGAGTGAGTCAAAGAAAATCCTTGTGCTGTGTAAAATCTGTCCTTTCATCCTTACCCAAAAGCTGAAAAGTCTTGCGCTTGTCGCCGCCACAATCATTAACTGGTGCATACTATCGCAAGCATCGCAGAAAAGCCAGCACAAGCGCTATCGCTGACAGTTACGATTAGCGTGAACCAGCCTTAAGAGTCATTTAGACTGTTAAATCTTATTTGGATTGCCTCGTGTACTTACGATTGCAGACACAACGCTTATGGCAAGGTGAATCATTGATCCCAAATCTCGAGCATCTGCAATGAGAAATACCACATGTATTTGAATCGCTCTAAATTGAGCATCTTTAGTCAGAAATCAATTCAACAGTAGGCTACAGTAATAGTGATGGAGAAACATGTGCCAGTGATGCAAGTGATAGACAAGTATATACGGGAATCTAGAGCTCCTGTTACACGATCCAGACTTTAGTCCAGCCTTGTACATCCAGAATTCTAACGTTCGAGACTGAGATGCTTAGAACCTTTTACACAGTCCAGATTTTTTCCAGACTCGAATGCCAGACGGCTAAAAGGGGGCGACTTCAAGTCTGACCTTCAATCAGACTCCAGATTTCAGTTTACCTTGGGAGCCAATTTTCACCTAGGTGCATCCATATTCCATGAATTGTGGGAAAATGAAGAAACTCCAAAATGCCTTCATGCAGTGCGCTTGTTGTTGTTCAGTCGCACAGCTTCAACTACCATTCTATTGGCCAGCGACAACGCGATAATAGCAGTATAAATGGACTAATTCTGGACAGTGTATATAGTTCAAAGTATCTCACTCTCGAATGTTAGAAATCTCGATGCACAAGTCTGGACTAAAGTGTGAATCGTGCAAAAGCGTGTGTTGATTCGATACAATTAACCGCTTTCATGGTAGCAAAAATGACGGAAAAGTTGTGATAATCATGACTTCGGTGCAATAGGGTGCACTATTTTGTGGTAATATTTACAGCAGCTGTAAGATTTACATAGATCAAGTCACTTACCATTCGTGGCACTTGGTGATACTGTTGCTGGAAACATTGTTGCTGCTGTTGGTGTTGCTGCTGTTGTTGTTGCTGCTATTGTTGTTGCTGCTGTTGTTGTTGCTGCTGTTGTTGTTGCTGCTGATGTTGTTGGTGATTGTGGTAAGTATCCTTAAAAATTAATTGAATAAAATGACAATCTAACCACTAATTAAAGATTGTTTCGAACCGAGGTACCATGGATGTTAAAAATACTCAACGACGGCCCATAATTGTTAGTTGGAAGCCATCGTAGCTATGTGGGTCAACAACTACACCCTCAAAGATACACAGCATCAATGTGCCAAAAGGTAGAAATGTCTACTTCTGGCTTGTATTTGACATTGATGACATTTTCTATTCAACGTCACAGACATTAATTTCTTCCATCGATCAGTATTTATCGATGGAACGAGTGAAGATATGATAGAATTCCATCGATATAATACACCCACCTAAATACTGCCTAATTTATACTGGCTGGTAGTTGATTGTTAGCTGCTGATGTTCATATACCCAATTAGACTGATCTATTGGTGAAAAGAAAGAGTTTTGAGTTGTGGAAATTTGTGCGGTTTTATGTGGAAAACATGTTTCTTGTGCGTACACTTTTCTTACCTCCCACAAAAATTCTACGCCAACATTAACAGGAGCAGCTACCATGCATTGGTGATGTTTCTGTTCAGTGTCACAGACATTCTTTCTATCAAGAATGACCATGAGAGTTTTATGGGCATTTATTGATGGAACGAGTAAAAGAACGATAGTATTAGACCTGTGTTAGCTGAGTACTAAAATCAGCTTAGCTGTGGAGAAAACATACTGAGTGCCGACTGATGCTGGCATAGTATCTGGGTAACACCAGTGCATGGCACTGGCAGGCATAGCTATAGGATAGTAAAGACACTAGATGAGGCCAGTACTTCACTTCAATTTTGCTTATTACTGACCAAGCGCACTGTTTGTAACATAGCAAATGATTTCACTGAATTACTGTATCGCCACTTATTGACTGATTGACGGAAATGCAAAATAGGCATCCATACAGTATATCAACCAATCACAGCAGCTCCTCACCGTGGTTCTTCAGCCATGCGATGCAGGAGAAACAGCAGGAGAGTGCAAAAGGATTCTGCTTTTGCAAACAGAGGTTTGGTATTGATGCAAATTTTTGAGAGCAGAAGATTCCAGGGAAAATATCACCGTGGCAGTAGCCTTGAAATGGATCTGTAATTAATTCAAGAATAAATGTGACCGTAGTAAGACTATGACTACCATTGATTGGTTGGTTTGTTTGGTGAGAGTAGTTCAGTGGTAAAAGCTGCAACATACTAGCACTAGCTCAACTATCCAGCCATTGGTGACTTTCGGAGTTTCTGATTGGCTGAATTTGGGTCTAGTTGTCTTCCTGCAGCCAGTTAGGACTGAGCTGGGTGACTGAATCAACGCTACCTAACGCCTACATCAGGAGTTGTCTTCTGTTTTACGTAATATATTCAACAATTTGTTGATTGAGTGGGCTGGAATTTCTTTTTTCACAGAACGCATCATATCTCAATATATAACACTCAGAGGCATAAACATCGAGCACCTAGTATAGCTAAGCCAGTTAGCGTCTGTGACCTCTATAGCAGAGATGATGAACCAATTTGTATCAGTTGCACCAGATACATTTGAGGGTTTGCCACGTGTTTGCGAAAACAGCTATGAATAAACAAACAAGTGCCAAAAGAGAATGAGTTTCATTCGTCAAATGCATTCGTTGAACCGTTCGCTGAAACCTCAACATGTCGAACGACGAATCATGAAACTCCTCATACTGTGATCTGATTGGATGCAGTCAACCACATGTTTTCTTAGGCTTGTCAGTGATTGGCTAAAGCATGCGAACAAGCGTGTGGCCGGCTGTCTTTTATTAATTAATTTAGTCATTTTCCCACCTCATTATTTCGTTGGTCACTGTTTTCTAAAACCTGTGGCAAACCTTTAAGGGGGTTTGTGACTGACAATACATGTCACACCGATTATTGACCATGAAAAAAATGAGTGTCAGAGCACTCCAAACAATGTTCTAACATTGGAATAGATACAATAAAGCCCAGCTGACATGTGCACTAGTTAGTAAACCAAGAAGCCTGATCCTATGATATGATCACCTAACAGCACAGGTTGCTAAGGATACTGAAAGCTCTACTGAGTGTGCATACTAAAAATAAAGAGTAATGGACAGCAATCTCTCTTCTCTTATATGAACAGGAATGTGGGAACACGGGAACATGGCATAGTATATATGGGATAGCCGGTATACCTGTCAAACTATGGCAATACTCGCAACAGTTTGGTGACAAACTGAGATTGCCAGTACAAGTGAACCTGCCGAAGATCTGGCTCTCAAGACATCCCAAACTGCTGTCAGTATCCTTGTGTTTACATACGCCAGATCCGTCTATAAGCACAGCTGGAAGGAAAGAGGCACACGTTGGTATATGAAGTCAAAATCATGAACTCAATTTTTTTCAGAACTCTTGAAGCTTACCATCAGTACGGTACTTACCATTGAATAACATGAGAAAGATGATGTAAAACCAGATTTTCATTTTTCCTGCTTGCTGCATATACTTCTCTACGGTTAGTTGAGCTCCGCTGACTTGTCTCTACAACATCGCAAGAATCAATGAGGAAGTTCATAACTGAAGTGAAGTTGTCACGTATCTTATTGTCTATGCGTGAACACAAGGGAAGCCAGCGATACAAAGGCAACCATTGATATAAGTTTCAGGGGCGGATTCAGCTGGTTTTCTAACTGACTCATCAGTCATCAACTCTTAGCTCACCGATTGTGATTGGTCACTTCTATTCGTCAGCCCTTGTCAAACTTGGCTGTCAAGCATTAGGCTGGATCCTTAGTGCATTGTTTCTCCTGAGTCCCTGCTGCTCGTCCTAGTAGCTTTGCCCCCTCTTACCTCTTTCAACCTTCTGGCCGCTAATCAAGTGTGAAAATTACAATCTAAATAATGGTGACGCACATTACATTCCTCACTCAAGAAATCGAAATCAACTGCACTCTCAGGGTGTCCATGGTGTCAGTTAGGGACACAGGTTGCTTCCCCTCACCAGCCAATCAGGATGTACTGCGTCCTCACTTAGTACATACTAGGTGCACAGGAAGTGAGAAGCACAACAGGACCAAATGATCCAATGGGATGATAACATGTAGAGATTATTAAGCTATATACCAAGAAGAATGATAAGGAGTCTAGTGATTTTGATGATGAGAGGTCAAATTCTCTCACATACCTCGCTGTCTATATCTCAGGATCCAGACATATGTTTTGTATTCTGATTTCAGATTTTGAAAGAGCAGAATTAATTCATTCAGTCGAATGCACTAGTCTAGTGTGCAACAGTAGAGCTCTAGAAATATCAAATTTCAAGCCCACAGCTATCACAATCGCTTGGCGATGGCAACGCAGAACACATCAGTAGCATTGCAGGCTGAAGCCTGGTTCATATGCTGACTCACAAACCTTCCTGATCTAAATCGGACTAATGCGAATGCTTTCACATCATGGCTATTGTGCGTTACCGTTTAGAAATTCAACTGGCTGGACTTTCATGCGATAGCACATGACAGGATATAATTGTTGTGATCCTGCGGCACGGCTGCTGTCTATGTGAATGCAAGTGTGGTATAAACAGCCTGTTGCTTGCAGAAGCTTGTGAGATATGCAGAGGAATGTATGTGAGCCAGCCTCGTGCTACTGTTGCTAAATAGAAGCAAGTATGGAGTAATGAAGACATGTAATTCTTGGCAGATCTATGATGTGTGTATTTGAGGGTGTATCTATTGACCTACATAGATATCATGGCTGCTAGATAACAGCTTTAACCAATCTATAATTGTCTGCTGAAAGTATGAGAATTGGCAATTGTGGACCTGGAGAACATGACCTAGAAAACATGACCTGGAAAACATGAATTCATGAAGTTGAAGCCTATCTGTTTTCTATGCAAGCTTAGGAACACTAAAAAATACAGGGGATCACCTGAGGAACATGACCCAAAAATGCATAAGCCCACCGATACACGTTTGAATCAGTTAGGAGGCATCTGTGAGGTGGCCATGAGGTAACCCTGGGGTAGGCCTATATTCATAGGGATACTTAGGATCTTTGCTACCAGAAATGTAGATAATAAATTTTTGGTTTACACTAATTTTTATTTCCTATCAATGCTTTTATTGCCTAAGTATTTTTGAATATATTTGAAGTAAGTTGACAGAGTCTGAAAAGTGGCACATATTTTTTGCAGCACAAAGCATATTTAGAGACATTAGCTGTAAGTCAATCGTGTCTTATGACGAAGATTTTTCATCAATAGGCACGTAATCATAGATCAGTGGCAGCGCGTCCGATGCCGAACCTGAAACTTGTTTTTGCAGTGTCCGTCTCCTCACCAGCACCGCAGCCACTATCACCAATACAACTGCCTGCAGATAAAATCTTCATCATAGCATTACTTATAGAAGCAATCACCTCTACGTTCAACAATTGTTTCAGGTAATTGAAGTCTAAGTGATGAGTTCTGAAACATATCACCAATAGCATTCCTTCAACACTGACATCACTCACAGAACTGAAAGCACTTGCAGAACTGAAAGCACTTGCAGAACTGAAAGCACTGGCAGTACGGACATCACTGACAGAACTGACAGCACTGGCAGAACTGGCAGCTCTGACATCACTGACAGTACTGACATCACTCACAGAACTGACAGCACTGGCAGAGCTGGCAGCTCTGACATCACTGAAAGCACTGACAACAACACTTGGAGTACTGATGCAATACAAAAACTGGTACAGACACAGCAAAGTGTAAACCATCTTATATAGATTGCTATGTGTACTTACAAATGCAGGGACAACGCCTGCGACGATGTACATCTTTGATCTCAAACCTCTAGGATCTACAATAAGAAAATTTCTCTGCTTGAAATGTTTAGCAGTTGTTACTCTCCTATCAGTACGCAGCCAGCTTCATACACCAGTGTTTTGCCAGTATCACTCCAGTTTTGGTCTGCACTCAACACGCAATCAGCCGGCTTTATTACCAGTTCACTATCAGCTTAACACCGGTGCTTATGAAACCAATGTGCCTATCGATAGGAGTGTAAACAAGTTCTCAAGCTTTTAGCATTCTGACAATTACAATTTGAACTAAGTCTAAAATCAGCCGTTGGATACATATATAAACATACGCCAAGGCCAGTGATAAAAGGAAGAGGCATGCAAGAGTCTAGGAAAATGAATTTGGTGCTATGAACTGCATGCACAGTACAGTAATTGTTCAATAAACAGTTGTACAGTATACCAAGGAGATGGTTTGATAAACAGTCGTACAGTATAACAGGGAGATGGTTTGATAAACAGCTAGAAAGGAGTTGAGCAAATAATTGTAGAATGGCACTGACTTCAGCTAGTAAAATATAATACACAACACACCAATGCAGGGCTTCACACCTAGACACCAGTTCTCTATACTCATTCACATGGGAAAATAGGAACATACAGGACCCTATACCTGCCTACGGCAGCCAAGCACTGCTGGGGTAGCATTGCTCAAAACCAAAGTGTTTCTCCGGGATCGCACCAAGGCCTGGGCGGCCCCTGGACCCACACCTGCCTGGGTAACATAGTTGCCAAGTCTACCGCCCTGGGAACACAGGAATACAATCACACAGTAAAACAGGAATATGAAAGAATACGTAGGAGGTAATCAACCTACCTGACAAACTGTGACAGTACTGGCAACAGTTTCGTGACAAACGTTTGCTGTCGGTACACATATGCTTGTCTAAGGCGTACCTTCCCAAACACAAGTCACGGTTGACAATGTTTTTGTATTTGCAGGCCTCAGATCCACCTACAAGTCCTATCCAAAGTGATGATATTAGTATCGGTATCTTCTGTAAAAATCACGTACTTCATTTCTGAATCCTTTAAGTTTACAGTAATTATAGTACCCACCGTGGAACACGACGAGAACCACGGTGTAAAACTGAATCTTCATACTTAACGCTTGCATGGACTCCTCACTAGTTAGTTGAACTTAGTTGACGTGCTTCAACATTCGGCTACATCAAAGAATCAATGAGGAAGTATTTTCTGAAGTGAAGTCATCTTGTATGTCTTTGTTTAAGTATGAACATGAGAGAACTCGGTAAAACAATGTCAACCATTGTATAAGCTTCAGAGGAAGATCCAGGCAGTATCTTACTCATGGCTGACTGATTATGATTCGCTGATTAATTATATTGGCTCTAGGCATACTAGGCAGTGAAGTACTAGACTGGCTGCTTGGTGGTTGGTGGCAACCGATTTCCTGCTGCTCATGGTCAGTGTTTTGTGATACCACACTTCCCCCTTTAGTCTCCTTCCCATTCTCATCCGCCAATCAAGTACGATGGTGTTCAAGAAGATGATGGTGATGCACATTGTGCTCCCAAATCAGACTGTAAAAGCTGATTGCACTCTCAGAGTATCCATGGCACCAGTCAGGTGGAGGGGGTGGAGGAGGGGGGGACTAAATTACTTCCCCTAGCCTGCCAATCAGGATGGACTACACGAATGCACGAATGCATGAATGCGTCTATCATATCAAGGAGGAAGTTGTCACAATCCTGACAAGCAGTGATATTGGCTGTTGTGTTTCATTACATACCATTTTCTGTAGTCAACTCCACCTATCACACTGTCACTTCCTGTTGAATCCACTGGCTGTTAACTTAAGCAAAAAACAGTATTGTCGTATTCTCAAAGGTCCAAAGTTTGTGACATCACTTGGTCACTTCAATATCTATACTTATTCATCTACACCAGTGACACAGTTCGTTTGGCGAAAAAGCTTCTCTTTAGTTGAGGCTGCACAAGCTCGGCCCACCTGACTATGATCCACCCAATCAAGCGTCACCATCACCATCCAATCAACATCCATGCCTGCATTTCACATTCATTGCTTTTTTTGACTTGTTCGATGACTGCATCACCTGGGAAGGATTTGCCTCTGATAAAAGTTCCTGTAAAAAGGCTTGGATGCCTCTAAAGGAATTTGAAAAGTTTTTTTTCCAAGTATGATTAATTAGATTGCTGTGCATGTCATTATCATTGCAATGAATCACTGATCCATGATATTTGAGCATTTTTCAATCTTATTTCGACAATAGCGCCGATGTTAAGCAGGTTTCAGTCTGCGCTTAGTCTGTATTTAGCTTTCGTCACACGAATGCTTCACACGGTGTCGTATGAATAGGTGCATGCTGACATAAAAGTAAAATATGCCAAGATCGCTATGGTAGAATCAGAATCAGAATCAGAATCTGTTCCCAGTCACATAAAGAATATACCATCACTGGAGTTATACCTCACTGCATACAGCAGCCTTCACACCTTTCACAACAAGGTAGTCATAATTGAAGTAAACAACTAACAATATGACAGCAACAAAGAAGGTGGTGAGGGGAGGAAGAGGATAAGGCTATAGTTCTCATTGTTTTTCCATATTATATATTTAATTTTAGTGATGCAAGTTCTACGTTGGGGTTGAAGAAACTTGACACTTATTGTTTCGGTAGAGACGAACGTGGAAGATATTTCAATTCTACAGTGTCTCAGGTAATGTGTCACCAAATCGCACTGGCTGACAGTGTAAGTTTATCATTCGACCTTAGAGTTATAAGCTCCAACGAGGCTGTGTGGGCTTGACGTTCTCCTCGAGAAACAGCTCTCTGTCCTCGTTGAGAATTGCAGGTGGCTAAAGAGCCTGGATTCCTCAATAACTCAAACTGCTTCTCTATCTGGTTTGCGGAAGTGCTAGGATGACCCGAGTCATTCACCTGAATAGTGGATCCCTGAGTGTGTGTCCATACATTAGTGACATACTGGCAGCTCCCCTAAAATAGAGAAAGAAATCTCCGTCACTGCCAGATGATACTCAGATGCTGCAGTGCCATGCATCAAAGGTATGCAAGTCTGCCATATTTACCAGGAGCCTCCAGTATTTTCGCAGCCAGATTTTAGAGCAGCAATTGCTATCATTGGTTTGCTAGTGTTTTGCTGTGCCTTAATGGTTAGACCTTGCTAGGCTAGGCTCAATTATGGCAGGATCTTAGCTGCAGGGATCTGGGGATCCGAGTTATCGCTTATCTTAGTTAAGAAAAACTTGAACCAGGCTTTCACAGAGAGTACCTGAGCAAGAGGTTGTTAGGAGACTGTTCTAACCTAACACAAGGTGAAGGTCATTACACCAGGTCAGTAGATGCTTACCTCAAACTCTTCATGACTTGTTGCTGTTTGGAGACTGGGATGTGTCTCTGCGTTACCAACCGTAGCCTCTGATTCAGGGGGGATTAGCCTGTGGGCAGCACATGAGTTACCAGAACATGTTCAGTGGGGGAAATTGGCATATTTGGACCTAATATACGTAGCTCCATTTGGGAGAGGAACACAATTGTGTGAAACTGATGCGAGAAACTGTATATGAAGAAATATTCAAGTCTCCAGGTGATGATAATGGAAATAGAAGCTTCAGCTTTTGTGAATCTCCTGTCATTATGTGTGCACATCACACAGGCACATACATGCAGGAGCACGAGAGCATAAAGGTGGGAATGAATGCACCCATGCGCACACATATGCATTGATAATGACCTGAGATTCACAAAACTCGAAACTCCCAACTTCATCATGTCCAAAATAGTAGTGAAATTTAACCTTGTCTTTCAATTGTGGCAAGTCGAAAATGGGAACAAAGATTTTCACTACGCTTACACGTGAGCTAAGAAACCGTGCAGCAAGTTCTTATAGTTTGAAGCTGAGCATTAGCTCCAATCTGCTTCAGCTTCGGTCTGTGACATATGTCCATGTGGGTAAAGTAAGGTATGATCTTTGTTATTCAAAAACATCCTTATGAACTTGCCAGGCCTTTGAAAGTTTGTAGCCATGAGTTATACAGAGAGCAATGAATACTTTGTGATGAATTATCATGTAGACGCTGGAGCTTTGATCCTACGTAGCCTCAAATCACAAGCATTGATAAATAGTTCAGAATAACAGCATTTGGTCTGATTAGTTTATAAAAATGGGTGCCGCATTTTAATTGAGTTATCCTAAGATTAACTGAGATGAATTGCTCAGAAGATTAATTTTATGCCACAAGGTTTATCTTGTGGCTAGTTTGAAGGTAAATTTCACTGCTAAACCAAGATTAATACGCTAAAAAGTATCAAAAAGTATGATTGTATATTTATGTAAGCGAACACAACACTGGTGCAGTTAAATACCACCAATGACCCACCAAAAATGCTACAGTGATGTCAATCTCAGCTGGTAGCAATGATACTGCGACGAATTCTGTAGGTCAGAAGCTAGTTTGCAGTGGCAAGATTAAAATTAGATTAAAAGTATTTATTGGAAGATTAATCCAGATTAATTATTTTGATGAAATGTAGCACTAGTAAAAATCATTATTGAAGTTGGGAGTTGTCTTACCCCGTATCTGGCTGTACGTCTTCGTAGATATGACTCGCATTCTCATCAGAATCATTCGGCTCATGTCTGTGAAAAAACAAATTGATGATCAGTCTGTGACCAGTGCTGAGACGTGTTCGGCGACATAAGTAAGTTGTCCGTACTGTGGGTACTGTGGGTACTGTGGGTACTGTGGGTACTGTGGGTACTGTGGGTACTGTGGGTACTGTCGGTAATATCAGTAATGTCGGTGCTGTCAGTAATGTTGGTACTGTCAGTAACATGGAAAGTAGTCCGTTAATTATTGGCAGCCAGAAATATCGGTTATCGAATGATGTTGGTATAGATTCGTACAACTTCTATTTCAAAGTAGGAATACGAGATATATGTATGTGTGAGAGGAAAGATTTTTCAAGTTTCCTGCTCAATTTTATGACAATTTTCACACTCCTATCAGGAGGTGGGGTTAATTAGCACTGTTTTTATGCTGGTGCTGCGCAGGTGATAGGCTGTATGACCTGCATAGCACAGGCATAAAAGTGGCGTGTGACACCAGCCTGCTTACTGATAGGAGAGCAGGAAATGCCTGTTGCAGAAAATATTTTGGTTATTTAGGTTAGTGTCTAGATTATGGTGCACAATGAGCTTTAAGTAATATTTTATCGGTAGTTTTAATCTTAAGGCAAACTCACAGAGAACGGTAAGGCGGGTCATCTGAACTCATTCCTCTCCTCCGTCTCTTCCATCTCCTCATCAGTAGAAAAGTCATCAGTGCAGCAGCAATCACCTGGAAATGACATCATGAGTTAGTCTGACCTACATACCAATGGTGGGGAACACCAACAAGCTGGTAAATGCTTAAATATATTGATGCTAGTAAGGTAAGTCATAGCTCAATTTCACTGACCATAGAAATATGTGAAAGTTGTAGATCAACAGTTATAAATTTGGCTTTTGTCATTCTCCCATCAATATTTGTGTATCCGCACATGTCCGAGTGTGTGGGAGTGTGCAAAAGAGAGCGGGAGTGTGTGGGAGTGTGCGGGAGTGAGCGGGAGTGAGAGGGAGTGGGTGGGTGTGAGCATGCATAAATTGTAATATCCTAAAAAATCATAAACACAATCCAGAATATTATAATAAATATTACAAAGTTCTTTGATGATTTTTGCCATGGCTTAAGGTACAATTTGTTTGAAGTGGAAGTGTATTTTCAAGTATTGAAGTATAGATAGCGGAGGACGAAGGAGCGTTAGTGTGGAATGAGATATTATAGCTACGCTTCTATAAACCACTACAGAGGTATGCGGTGCATTCCATTCAAGTTTACGAACACCTCTAGCGACTTATGATTTTTGCGATAGTTTTTTAAGCTTTTCGTGCCTTTTACCTTTAACCACTTGATATAGCCTGGTATTAAACCGTTCTTCAGAGTCGGGAGACTTTACGAACCTCGTCTTTCGATAGTGTCACATTACAAATTTTGCCGAATTTTTAGTATTAGCGACAGCGGTCTAAGCCGCGTGACCATTGTTGTAAAGATGGCCGGCGTCGATGTTGACTGGATTAACTTTAGTGATCAAGAAGAGTGGGTTCAGGTGCAAGACTGCCCTGTCAGGGCTTGGGATTATGACAGGCTTTTTCATAGTAGCTCTAGAACAACTGAGGATAGCTGATTATCATTTCAAGGTAGAGCTCTGGCAAAAGCGGACTCATATATCTTTACTTCATCTGTATCTTATTCGTTCAATTCTATTAGTCATTTTTCGTTTATTCGCGCTATTTGCTATTCAATATAGACAGTCAATCTCTTGAGCACCATCCAGATGCATTTGTATTCAGCAACTATGGTTTGAAATGACTTGTCTTGAGATAGATTCTCGGACTTGTACTGGAACTTGGTTGACGCTCGGGACTTTGTCCACTTCGATGCACCCTGATGTACTTTTATGACATAGCTAGATGTCCATTTCACCAGCACAGTGGCAACTGTAAGTTGATATGAGGTTCTGTGCATATGGGTCCAGCTGGGTGTAGTTATCAACAAATGAACTGGAGCCAGCGATTTTTGTAGCGAAAATGGTAAACATAACGTGGGCTAAGTCTACCGTATAATATCATAGCCGGAAAAGATAGAGAATTTTGTCTAATTTCAGAAAATGTCTGGGTGTATTATAAAAATGTGAGTGCCCTGCATGCTACAGCCCATAATATGAGACAGGATGATATCTAAAAAAAGCATCGGAAAAACTATGCTTGAATGACGTAATCGATTGCCTAATCATACAAGTAGTGGTTAACCACGCAATTAATCATTGGGCACACAATAAATCTTAGAATAACTTGATCAAAAATGCAGCAGGGGTAATGATGAAGATACGAGAGCATATTATAATCAGCGCAAGCCATTAGATTAGGGTATCATAGCCACCCTTGGCATAAGATTGAGAGTTCTGGAATGGAATTCTATAACTAGTTCCGCATACTAAACAGCAAAAGACAAAGAACGTTTGAGAATTTGTGCCAAATTTAAATCTCTCGGGTCATATAAACGGGCAATTCACCAGCACCAAAATCGCAATTGCATCCGTCTCTCTCAATAGCGCAGGGAAAACAACAAGCCTGCTGGCATGCTAGTTAATGACCTCTCAATAGACAATATCACGGAACCAGTCATAACCAATATCAAACATACTAAAATGTTGAAGAGAATCTGATTATCTGGTCACACGTCAACTTGTTTGTGCCGCACACTAGCACGAATTTTACATTATTCTATCCGTATGAATAGGAATGGGGCACTCACGCCAATGGCCATGAATGGATTATTCACTCGTAGGCACGATCAAACATATTGAACTTTGACGACGAATGCTACACACGATTAGGGATATGATTGTACAAAGCCAGAGCGCCTCTGGTGACTCGCCGCTTGATTGGATAGAGGTGGTGCACTTGGTTAGTTGCTTGTTGACCACAGCCAGCACTCGCAGGTGCAATGCGGCTTCAAATTCGCGTCTGCTCGCTACTCCTCGTTTGAGCAAATTCGCGATCACGAGTGCAGTGTGGTCTAACCTTTAGGCCCTTTTGCTCTGGGTTCGTATATAGGGGGCGCAAGTGCTCAGGACATATGAAATAAATTATATGATGGGGGTTGGGTACTAATGTACTAAATCTTTGTCAAATCACGATGTGTACTTACTACTGCCGAAATAATGCCTACAGCGAGGTACGTTGTTGATCCCAAATCTCTACGATCTACAATCAGCAAAAATATAAATCTTAAAATTATGAGCTCCAACCACCTAAGCCCAATTGGCATTTCTTACTCTTATGTCGGCATGTGCTGCTATTCACGCGCTGCTATTCACGCGCCACTATTCACGCGTCACTATTCACGCGCCACTATTCACGTGCCGCTATTCACGCGCCGCTATTCATACACACCTGCATTACGCCGGATTTAGTCCGCAATTAGTACAGGTGCGCATGAATAGGTGCGCCTGTTGACATAAGAGTAAAAAAATGCAAAACAATTTTCGATAAATCACACTTGGCTTGACCAGGGGCTGTTGAAAAGTCCCTGAGGAAGTCTCCCACAGGAGTTTTGTCAAGAGTTCTCAAGGACTATTGGTTGCACTCAGAGGCTCCCTGAGGGACTATTGGTTGCACTCAGAGGCGCCCTCAGGGACTATTGGTTGCACTTAGGAACCCCATGAGGGACTCAAAAATAATTTATCTGGCACCACTGACAAAACCAAGAACATTTATACCACAGCTTCACTTAGAATTCAAGTAAAGAATAGATTGTGATCGTAGCAATGGGGAGAAAACTACTCTTAATGGAGATAGCAAGATACACACAGGCATCTGAGGGCGGTAATTCCATTATGTAAAAAAACGGTAATAAAGCGGAATAGCGATAATCTTGATTTTGCTACGGTATACAGTGTGTCATTTGAACTTATTTATCACAGCAGTTACATGGCGTGACATTGCTTTGAAGAAAAGAGAAGTGATTTGGAACGGTTTCAGCTTACTTTGTGATGAGAGTCCAGCAGAGTTCGTGACTCTTCCGGCAGTGGGTGGAGTTTTAGAACCAGCTCCTATCTGCTTCGTTTTGGTGACATCTAGCTTAGCTCTTGTGACCGATGTGGCTACTTTTATTGTTGTTGGTATGGAACTTGTCAGGGTGGAGGAATTTTTGGCTGCGGTTGTAGTAGATGCTGTAGTGATTGTTCCTAAAAAATGGAGAATTTAAGCAGCATAAAATCTCGCCTAAGGTGTTGCGGGAAAGCTGTTGGTGTTAAGCAATTCAAGTTGATGCACACAAAATAAATATACGAGTACTAATAGAAGAACATGGATTTGATTCACTTTTGCGCTGTTGCTTTCACCGCAGCTTGCTTGCATCTGGTTTAGTACGTGATCGTATTGCTTGTAAAATGCTCATGCAATCGACCAGCATGTATTATCGGATAATGTTGAAGCTGTGTAAAGGAAACTGGTCCGGTTGAAAAATATCGGAACAATAGAACTCTAGAATATAAATGTAAATTCGTAACAGGAAAAAAATTATGAGAAAAGCCTAGAGAAAACTCGAGGGAAATCCTTGCAGTTCTACAGCTACAACTTTATGCTGTTATACTGACATTTTCTCGGCTGAACAAACTGGATACGAAAGTTGTCAATCAATCTTACCTCTAAACCCAATTCCTATAGGTGATAAATATCTGATACATTATGAAGGAGCCAGATTAAGTTTGACTTACTGATGGTGGTAGTTGGTGATGGCGTTGCTGACACATTGGTTGTGGGTGGCGATTGTGGTAAGTATCCTTCAAAATTCATTCAGTAAAAATGATAAATTTAGCATTCCTTTAAGAGAATGTGAAGTCGAAGTAAATAACCCAAACCCTAGATAGCTTTCATAAAGTATATGGTCAGTCCTTCCACCTCTGTCAATGCTATCAGCAGAGTCAGTACTCTAAATTGAATTTAGCACAGTACCTGTCAGTAACATGGCAAGTAGTGCTGCATGCCGTGGAAATAATTAACCTTAATTAATCTTCCAATTAACATTATTCAATCTTGAATTTATCCTATTTCAGGGTTCTCCCCAGCAGGGGATGCGCCTTATAAAATTTGTGAAGGCCCTAAAAAAATTCTTGTGGCTGGCAAAAAGTAGCTAATGTTGTCCAGTAATTATCGTGTTTTTGTCTGTGATTCAACCACACGTAAACAAGTGCAGTCGACTCGGTGGTTATTTAGAAGTGCTTGAAGTTGAGTCGCTAATTTAGCCCATGAATGTCCACCGAAAATTGAGCTCTAAGTGTACTTCAAGTTCAAATACTACGTTAACTAGAGGTCAGTATATCAACTGTCTGTG
>ERZ1740065.487-NODE-487-length-21369-cov-12.612414_pt1 | contig 21369 bp, 16 predicted proteins | sample MGYA00581738_ERZ1740065 | MGnify/ENA primary metagenome ERZ1740065 (study PRJEB43018, sample SAMN04849749) | marine metagenome | isolation source: floating plastic debris | place: Pacific Ocean | collected 2008-09-01 | study: EMG produced TPA metagenomics...
CTGTCGGCTGTGCGCTGTCGGCTGTGCGCTGTCGGCTGTGCGCTGTCGGCTGTGCGCTGTCGGCTGTAGGGTCAGTTACTGGGTCAGCTAATTAGATCAGAAGAGACCGGTCCATTTCTTGTTGTCTCTGGACAGCTAGCTCATCTGCTCACTGCGGCAGCATGCCAGGCAAGAGAAGGACTCTATGAACACAGTTCTCCAGCCAGAAAGGTACTGTTTATTTATTATTTACTATCGTTGCCAGGCTGTTAATGACTATGTCAGCAGACCATAAGACAAGTCATACAATCAAAAACCAATGGGTTTTCACAATCAAATACATCATTGGAATCAGCCAAGCGATCAATGTCATTGTAGCACTACAATGCTTTGCAGTTGAAACAACTGCAATGTACCAAACGACTAAATGCTGCCGACCTTCATCTTCAAGTGAAGGTCATCGCTACCACAGCTATCATTCTGAAGCTCATGACATATGGCCCTGTCTGCCTGCATCTCCTTTTACTCTTTTCGTTCAGGCTTGGATATGTATAGAAACATGGAAAATAAAGGTGAATCAACAATATTCTGGTCGGGCACAAAATCATTGTCTGGCAGTACATGTGATAGAGTAAAAGACATCTGATGCGTGTTGTGATAATGTCCCAGGTCATAACTTTCGATGACGAAACATACTTTCATCTATTTCAGCAATGTGAGAAGGACCTCCCAACTTTGGCGGTGGCTCCGTGTCCTTGGATTAGAAGCACACAATACTTATATCAAACACCACGTGGAGGTATAGCATGTGTTGAGGAGTCTTACTAATGTGGTTGCACGGACTTCTCTCAACATTGGGGCAATTTTAACTGCAACACGGGAGCTTGAGATGCCATAGTGATGGGCTCACCTGTAGGTGGGTGGAGAATCACACCACTTCCATATGAACAGTATGGTGTTAGGTATTGATACCGGATATGAAGCAGTAAAAGTACATAAAATGATGAGGGCCTACACAAGAAACAAAGATCATTCGAGTGAAAATGACTTACAAAAGGAAGCAGACCAAAGAAAGAATTACAGCTCATACTCCGTTTTGAACGACATATCGAGCAAAATCTGTGGGCAAATGCAACAATTGAAAGGTAAATAAATGTACACTGGCTCCCAACTCTCGGCGGAGCATAGGCTTGCGCGACGCAACGTCAAACACAGGTCCATTCCGTGGTCAAAAGCAGTCAATCGATTCTTCGCGCTATAAATGTCACGCGCTTAGTGATTGGTCCAAAAATATTTTTACGTCTTACAACTGCCTGCTACGAACCTAGGCTACGCTTTTCTTAGCAATGTCCTGCTGCAGCTAGGCAACAGACGAGAAACATGGATTGTAGAAAAGTCGCCACAGCTGTTTTTATTAGAAATTTAGATGAAAACAATGATGGAGAAAACGTATGTAGCGAAAGACGTCGGTGGGTTGGACCGATATGTCAAGCTTGTGCACTGGAAGGTAACTAAATGCCAGCTTGTAGCATGTAATTGTCTACTTTGTGAACTTGTTCGCCGATATAAATATTAAACCGTAGATGATAAAAAACCGATCGATCGAGTGCTGTGACGCCTGGCCTTTTCATCTCTTGTTTCACTCCATCCATACGTTGCATGGCTCAGACTAAGTTGGCACAGCTTCATTTGATTTCATAGGGGCAATGAACACAACAGTTCCACACTTGCTAAATGATACATGCTCCAGACCTGTGGGTATATTTACGCACTACATGCGGATGCCTCCTAGTCTCTTTAAAGATCTAGCCACTAAGCTCAGGCGATTCATTGAGAAGGAGACCACTCAGCTACGTGAGCCTGCAGACGTTGACACCAGGCTGGCATGCACGCTGAGATACCTGGTGACTGACTGTGAGCAGTTTACACTAAGAATTCAATCTTGGTTGGTAATGGGCTGTATAATGTATAAGCACTAGATATCTCATCTTTGAAATCGACGCACAACATTTTAGGAGTGAAGACAATATCAAATGTTGTGCATGAGACATGTCATGCTTTTTATGACGTCTTGACACGACCACATTAATTTTCCATCAACTCCATAGCAGTGGAAAGGTATTGCTGATGGCTACCTCAAGCAGTGGAACTACTCCAACTGCATTGGAGCACTAGATGGAAAGCACATGGTAACTGGCTAAACCGCTGTGTTGATCTCAGCTCTCATACTCACCATTGGAACAATCGATATAAAACATTTGACAGTGCATCAAAAAACCGTACAGAGCCGGTTCAGATTTCCACGATTACAAGGGTTATGACAGTGCGATCCTTATGGCCGTGGCTGACACAAGTGGAAGGTATTGATACAAAACTACAGTTTTCACCAACCAAATAACACGATATAGTTGATCTAAATATGTAAATAGGTATATTTCTCATGTTAAGGTTCATATATGTGAACATCGGATCAAACGGACGCAACTCAGATGGTGGCATTTGGAAGGAATGCGAGTTGAGCAGCCTGTTTGAGCAGGCTCAAATCAATCTGTCATCTCCATTCACATTGCCTTGCAATCCAGATGGTCCTCCTATGCCGTACCACCTAATATCAGACGAGGCATTTCCGTTAAAAACGTTCATGATGAAACCATACCCCAGAGGTGATGGGGGCCTCTGCCATGCAGAGCTGGTGTACAACTATTGTAAAGTTGGGCACGGAGTATAGTCGGTATGCATCATATACTCCAAACTCAATATAAAACATAGCATAATGTAAAACATTTAAACTTTTCAGAAAGCGCATTTGGCAGGCTGGCTGCCACATGGCAAATCGTCCAGAGGGCTATACCACTACAGCCAGACAGAGTAGAAAATATCATACTAGCATACTGTGCGCTGCAGAATTACCTGCTTGACAATAACGCAGTGCAATACACGATAGATGCTGATGCGTATGTACATAGTGCCAGCTGGAGATCTGAAACTCAAGAAGCCATGCAAGGGCTACAACGGCACCAAGCTGGGAACAGTTTCAGCTCTGGAGCAAAACAGACCCAGCAGCACCTAACCAGCTGGTTCATTGGTGTAGGCTCAGTAGCTTGGCAAGATCGAATGTTGGTACAAGGTCAAGGACATCACAATGTTGTTTTCCATTTTTTATATCACTTTTAGTCTCCAACATTAACTAGAAAATAGTAAATAAGAAAACTTGAATCAAATTGAAATTAATTACAAGTTATAAAGCTTGGAACCATGATTGAGCTTCATCGTGATTGGTTGTGCTGTCCAAAATTTCAGTCGGTTGAATAGGAGTGGTGCTGCGATATTGACTTTCAATTTCGTGCAGCACAATCCCTGATATTCTGTGTATCAGCCGTTTTCTTGTCTATACACAAATAATATTGGATGTCAGGCTAATTGCTGCATCCTAAAGCTCACTTGATACATATTGTTCCTTACCAGAGTATCTGGCATGGCGGACACAAAATAAAATAATCAGCTACCACATCAACTTAACACGTCTATCAAATGATGGAAAGACTTACATCTCTAAGTATTTTTCGTAAAAATTTTGTATTACCTCTTCAGATCAAGCACTGACAGGCCAACAATAAACCTCAACTGCTCCCACGCTTGAATGTTAGCATATCTATTGCAGTAAACTTTGACTCTTACATTCCATATAGCTCCAAAACTCTCTAAATTGTCTACAAGAAGATCAAGCTGCTCTTCACTTGTTTGGATCCTGGTGGCCATGACTTATCTTGGTTCGGTTAATGCCGAGCTTCAGTCGTGCAAAACTCAGTTGTCGTCTGGGCGGAGGCAGGAAGCTAATGTAGAAGCCATCTAGCGCAATTGCTAATCCTCTACCACATGATTGATCAATAGGCGACAACTCCACGGACAAGTTTGATTGTGATTAAACTTCAAATCTCGCTCCTGATTCAGTCTATGTACTCTGATGTTGTGCTGTCCAGGCACTAAAATTTTTTTGCAGCCGATCCGCGGCTGCTTTTTCACGGATTGGGAGCCAGTGTATACGCACCTTTACTTTTTAAATGACAAAAGGTACATTTGTTAAGCCTTACCACACATAGCCATGCGAGTTTAGCTGCTTTCGAATACAAATTCACTACACAGCCACAGATAATACAATGGAGAGAGTTTTTCAGGACTTTGTTCTCACGATGATAATCAATAAGGAATAATTTGTCCTCAGAATGAATCAGTAGACTTGAAACATCCCTGAAGTAAAATGATATACCACTGCATCTAGAGCCAGAAACCATTTCTACTCGCACAGAACATTCATTTCAAGAGGCAGGAGACTGGAAGTGATGGGGCACACGCAGTAGAAGCTGCATAATGGTGTCAATCGTTTACATTAGCGATAGCAGCATCATCCTGCTAGTGCAAAATGAGCCTGTAAACACCGTAAGTGGAAATCAATACAAAGATACTGATACTTTTTCTTGAGGAAGTCTCTTAGCCAAATGCACAAGAAGCTGTATGCCTCTGATGCAGACCAGGAGTGGTCTATTGCAAAAGTGCAAAATTTAGTGTGGAAAAGTATTTAGCGAATGTAGCGATTTCAAGGAAATTGCTGATGATAAATACGACTAAGTTTTCGTCAGAGTTGTCGCATCCTGACAAATTTTTGGAGTTGTCATCTTCTAGTTGATAGAAAACTCCTCAATGATCGTAGGCATGCATGTCACATCACATATGCTTATTTTTTTCCGTTAGGGAGGTGCTTCTAGTTTATTTTTTAAACGCACTTCATTCACAAATGCTGACACGTTTCTCTCTATTATGCTCATTTTGGAAAAAACCTTTCTATTTTCTACCGCTAATGATTCCACTTCCACATTAATACCACAAAAGAGAAGACAACTCCCAGCACAAAGCCGGCACACTACCGCGCTGAAGCACTAAAACTGACTCATCTTCGGGGCGCTGACTGGCAGGAAAATGCCCATTTTTCTAAATCTAAAAATTCTCGCTGTCATGTTTCTCCTGGCATGAGTGATCGAGGCATTCCACTCAAAAAATCTCCGCCATCTTAGTCCAAAAATAGTGTCTTGAATTTTGAGTTCTGGCTCTTTCGAGTATCCATTCATGGTTTATTTTGTTGTAGAAAACTTTGATGGTGTATCATGTCATGCCGGGCCAATCAGTCGTGTTGTGCCATTGAACTCCTTATTAGCAATAGGAGTCATCCTCTCCTGCCCATGGTAACAAACCTATGGCAAGGTGATAGAAAAATATCAACGGCTATGTCAATTGCAACAACATTGGGTTGTACCAGTTCCATAATCAGTAGACTTCTTATCATCTTTTGCTTCTCAAGTTCACCTTCTGTGTATCATCATGGCATAGCAAGATGGTAGGATTGCAACAAGGGCAGCGCATAGCGTCTATCATAGCGTATTTGACCATATGATCTATCATAGAAGGGGAACTCAAGAAATATAACGTACCCAAGAGTATTACCCAAAAAAATTCATGTTGTACAACACATCACTAACTTGACTTGGACACTCTTCTGCAACCTCATCTTCCTGCATGGCAGGCTCAGTTTGGTAGCCAATGAAGATCTTGAGATTCATGAAAGGCTGCCTGATTTGTTAACTGTACAGATATATGCTGCTCATGAGGATGAAACCACTGCTGTTGCCGCCAGACTAAATCACTATCAGTATCTATGCATATTTCCTCAAACCTCTATCAGCATTGAGAACATCACACGAGTACTGCAGCTGCCCTGATGCTTTCACCGCTTGGTTTCAGTTCAGACAATCATACTGGGAGTTACTGGACCAGCAACTCTGCTTCCTCCATAGCCGACCCTATTTTACTCAACAGCTTGCACGGATACAATGTTCTCATCACAGTCATAGTAGGCACTGAATAGCATGTTGAGGAATATGTTATTATGCTGGCAGGGCTACATGACTCATTGGTTATGATGCTGGTACTGAGGTGCTAAGTGCCAGTTGCAGAGGCAGGCTTCCTGCACACCAGCTGTGATGTTTATCAGATTGTCGTGTTTAACCCATTTAAGGCCTGGGCTGTTATTATTTTATCTTGCTAAAATGCGGAAAGCCACAAGCCCATATCTGATTTGAGCCAATCTTAGCTTTTCCGTCCTGTAGCCTCTTTGTTAGCACACCGGCTTATAATGATAGCTCGCCCTCTTTTGATTCTTTTATTTGTAGAAGACCAACTTTGAGAAGTTTTTTTAAATAAATTTTCCTTGTGCCGTTAGTTGCGGGAGAGGGCGCTGAATGGGTAAAGCACTGTATCATACTTACTCTGTGCCTCATTGTAACTCAGCTGTGTTGAAGGAATCGTTACCTCTTATGAAGAATATCTAGACCCTTTCGCCTTGACATCAACAAGTTAAACTTCAGTTAGCCCTAAATTCTTGGCTGTGGTAGGCACATATCCTAATTTTCCGCTATTTTGATCGGTAAACACTTTAAGCTCAGGCTAAGGTGTTGCTGCGAATACTTTGGTAACTTCAGTTTGCCAGGGTAGTTGTTTATCGTGGGTGCTTTCCTACAACTTGTTTACAACGTGTTACTTACTTATTCCAAGGTCAGAGTGGGTTTGTTAACCAGTTACTCCACACTATTCATGTTCACCTCTCTAGATGAGCATAATAGGATGATTAGAGGCTATCGAGCTTATTTCATCCCGATTCATTTCTCACAACAAACCCACTAGAGTGCTGCATTCCCCTGTCCTGATTTGTATACATGAGTAGTCCAGAGTCGGCTTATGACCATTCTGATTGAGCACCACATCACTTGACGTTGATGGATGAAGCAAGACGCCGTTCATCTATCTGTCAAACCGATGACATTGAGTGAAGGTCTATTGGATAGGGTCAGGGTTGGTTAAAAAGTGAACCAATCGGTTTGTGACCAAGTTTTTCCATACCATTTTATTTAAGAATTTTATTCCATTAGGCTGGTGCCTCTTCCTGGCCCAGAAAAAGTGTATCCCTGCAGGAACACATCATCACCAGTGAATGGCTGTTAGTTCAGTTGAGGTAAAAGTCCTATGACTGGACGGGAACTAATTCTAGGCTCCCGCGCAGGATTTTAATGCTGCAATGATTTGAGGAACAACAAACAGAATCATCCAATACCTCTGTTCTGTTAGCAGCCAAACTTTATATATAAGCTGTGTTTCTGCTATGTTTCTGTTTTCATTGGTATCTAAGCAAGACAAAACAGTACAATAATATATGATGTATAACACCTGAAATACAGAAAGCTGTCATTAGCCCTTGTACATTTACGCTATGCTATGCCTGAGAAAGCCCGCTTGAAAGGCAGCACACTTTGTTTACACCCCAGGCATGTGTTCTGCTGACATATCTTCTATCCGACAGAGTAAACACTCGTCCGGCACACGTGCTTCATAAGCCTTACTATTCCTGTCTTACATTCTTGAGGAACAATGGAAACTGCAGCTCCATTATGTTCTACATTATGAAGAGGTATAGACGGCGTCATGTCAAGTACAGTACGCTATACATCGCGCTCAGAATCTGGAGTCACGCAAGGGAAGCGTGATACGGGAATTATTAATTAGCTCCAGTGTATGACACCGTTCAATGCCATTTGAAACCACTTTTCAAAATTTAGATTTTAAGTCTAAATTTTGCACACAGCTGATTATAGGTATATCGGTCATGGAAATTCCCGATCAGCCTGTCTAGACAAAGGGCTTGTTGAGATAACAATTGGCTGCATTGATTGCATTGAGTCACAATGCTTATTCGTAGCTAATGGAACGCAAGAGATGCGAGGAAATCATGTGCCGAGATCGTGAAATATCGAGCACTCACTGGTCAGTGAGTCAGATCAGGGGGTAAAACCCAATGTGGACCCCCAACCTCCTCTCACCTCTTGTCTTTCTTTGTCTGTACATAATACAGTTGGACATAAGTGAATGTTTGATGAACTCCTCAGGTTTAAATATGAGTGAATCTATGCATCTTTTATCTGACCTCCCGCTATCAATCAATCAGAGGTCTTGATCAGCATTAGTCGTCTCTTATGCCCGTGTCTTTTGTCATAATGGCCAAAACCTTGTTTCTGGATGTTGTTTAGCCATGGCAATCCTTTCCAAAATTTTAATTCCTCACTTGATTCTGCCCTCACACAGCTCACTCAATAATTGTGAGCAATCAAATAATAGTATTCGCGAGACATACTCCATTCAGCAACGTGACGTCATGCCTGGTTAGATATCCAGACAACACAGCAGTAGCTTTAAGATTGACTTTTGTATCTTAAGTAGCTACCCTCAGCTTAAACGCTCTGGCATGAAGTGACAAGCCATTAAAGAGGCGCATTATGGTATGCGCCGTTGGATACCGCATTGCGGCATGCAGTTCTGATGTAATGAGTGGGCAGGCAGCTGGTTGCCATGGTCAGACGGTTCAAATAAGCTACTGATCACTCGCTCAGTGAATGACACGAAATCAGCCTGTTATACGAGGCTACGGCTCTATGAACAAGTCCACTCATGGAAACAATAAGCTCACATGCACACCGGATTCTCTCTCATTCAAACAACTGGAGGCGGCGAAGAGAGACCACAAGCAATTGTATCCTCAGAAAGGAAGCTCACATCTTGTTCGACGACAACTAAAGGAAGGTGAGAGACTTTAATCACCCTTCCATATGTCATGACACCTGTCCAATCATGTCATGTACTCTACCATTGACGAGATTGGTGGTCTGTTAGTCCTTTGATTAATAGTCATTTCAATTTTAGATTGAAAATGATAGCCAATTGGTTCAAAAGTGTGCTGCTTTCAACTTTGATATTTCACTCATCAGCACTGCCATTTCTGTCAGGTAAGCTCATAACGATAAGCCCATTAACTCGTTGAACAGGCTCTCTTTTGATTGTTTCACTGTGTTCAATGAAACATATCGTCAGTGTGAGCGATAGCAAGGCATTCCATTACAGTTGCAATTGCTCCTTTGTGTGCTGAGAGCTTTAAGCTGTGGCTACTTGCATGTTCTACTGATTTCATCTATTTGTGTCTACAGTCGATGACCAGCCAACATTCCAAACAGATGATGAGTCACTAAGGAACCTGTTGGTCGTGTGCTCGAGCAACAGCAAGATCTGTTCAACTGAAGCAGGATTCTATCACAGAGCTCTGGTGGCAATGCGTCACGCTAACATCAGAAAAGGTCCTGCAGTGTTGATGGTGGATATTCTAAAGAACTGCATTGATAAAGGTAAATTCACATGCTGTATTCGTAATAGTAGCAGATTATTGCTTAAGCAATTTTGTTGGCACCAAAACATTTTAAGCACCATTTGGGTTTGGGAGTCATCAGGCACCTTTGAAGCTAACGTCTTGCTCAAATGCAGCATGCTTGCAAGCAAAGGCTTACCGGATACTCAGTGCAAAACGTTCTTCGAACGTGCACAACTTTAATAGTACAAATTGACCTCTGACTTCAGTAAAGTGGAATTTTTTATCAGCTTATTCGCTGGAAAGCTGTATTGTACTGTCAGTGATTCCAGAGTACGCTTGAAAATTGATATTCCCAACCCCTGACAAGCACCACAAGTGACCTGAGAGCATATAGTGGTAATGTTTCATTTTGAGTGCACATAGCTGGGATCTCTTGAGCCTGATATAGTGCATATACCTTCTTACATAGCGAGGCGTCTGTATTACCATATTTCCTGTCATGAGAGGTATAAATACTGTAGCAAAGTACAGTATTCTTTGAACGGAATCCAATTCCACTAATATTTCGACAATTTTTTTCTTCCAGGATTGAAAGATTGCGATGTCCAAAGTACAGTCATTGCAATGGATGCACTGTCCATTCAACTGAAATCACAAGAACCAAAGATTCCTAGTTGGCTGTCTCTATCAGTTTCAAAACAGCATAGAAACAAACGTTCTCTGAGAACTAAACGGACTATAAGCGGCATAATGCAATGGCTTATGAGAGACGCATGTGAAGACGATCCCTCAGCATGCTACAAAGCCAGAAGAGGCGGGCACAACTTTGTACCAACAAGGACTAGTAAATGGTGAAAAGATCCTGCAAGAGTCTAATCAATTTCAAGCAATCAGAGATGCAATATTCATGAAAATTCAATTTCTATGCCTGCATGTATAAACCAGAGAGCCATCAAATGAAGTTGCCATTGTTTGGTCAACAAACGTTCATGTAAATATTTGTATATTTGTACAGTCATATAATCAATAGTTATTTATCATCGATCTGTTTACTCTTTGTACTGATGGGCATTTCTCTCTTGATCCAAGGCATCTGATTGGCTGGAGATCATGCTTTCTCAGTATGACCACTTAGTCCTGTACACTGAATATAATTCCGTTGATTCTTTGTTATTTCATACGAGATCACAATAAACATGTTAACAAACGAACAAGAACTTTGTATACTTCTTCCATCCACTTGTTACCAATCATGAAAGATGTGGTGCGTTCCAGTCATTCTGTATCACCATCTCTCTGAGTGATTGGGCAGTTCCTATCCCCAGATTGTACCAATCATTCTGTATCACCATCTCTCTGAGTGATTGGGCAGTTCCTGTTCCCAGATTGTACAAATCATTCTGTATCACTATCTCTCTGAGTGATTGGGCTGTTCCTGTCCCCAGATTGTACCGACAATCACAGAAGGTCATTGCATATAGCGTTTGTTCCAACTCAATATACATGTAACTTAATTTGGTTTGGGGCTGCCCGAAGTGTGCCCACTGTACTATCATCAGAGCACTCAATCTACGCTAGTGCATGTGCACAGTACGTGCTCCATCACGCTTGAGAAGTTATGCTAATTGTTGCGCCCCATCAAGGCTGACCATTACCACACAGACATTCGTGAACTCAATTTACATGTTTTTGTAAGAAGCAATGCCCGGAATCCTTCTGTGAACTGTGTCTGCATCATTCAGCTGTTTTATAATACAACACTATTTTGTTATGTAACCAATTAAATTTTCATATTGATATCCAAGTCAGCAAAGCATTCAGAAAGGTTGAAACCCTTCTTTTGATGTCAATCAAGCTAACGTAAAGCTGCTGAGTCAGGTTTACCGAGTGGATAAAGTATATCTTTCCATTTGACCATCTCATGCAGGAGTGGCAATCGTCAGAGCTCTGCTTCAGCTAGTCATGTCAGTCAAAGAAAGATGATACAAAGATACTTGTCAATCTTATATTTTCAATTTTATTTATTTCACTTCTGATTGCCGATCGCTGTGTAACGTAACATGATTAGAATGTTAGTTGTGGCGTAGAGTTCAAATGCTGATACTGAAATGTACATCAGTGCAGATATTATGAAATAAACAATATATAAATAAATAAATCTATATCCTATGTGACAGATACTAATACTAATTACCTTCAAGAAGATAAGCTACACAGATCTCTAAGCGGTGTACAATTTTCACACAACTTCAGCGTGAAATGTTGTGAATGCTTTGCAGCTGGCCGCCTCACTCAAAGCATCAGCAGTTTTAGGACTTCTTTCTTTTGAGTTTATTACTATGAATGTCGATTCTTTCTCACTTTTACAGCCTCCTTGTGGCCGAGAAGCCTCTCCACTCAGCTTTAGTTCACCATCTTCGTGAAGCTCGCCTGTGTTGTTCAAGTCCTGAGCTGTTATGTTGCTACCGTAGTCCGAGGTGCAGGAGAGAGCTGGACTCTGAGATCTGCTGGTCTTATTATTCCCTTTAAACTCCTGAGGTACCTCCACCACAGGACCAGTCCAGCTAGAGGTCAGTCGGTGCTGTTGCCTCTCTCGATGTTCCTTCATGATCATGCTGATGTAGCCTCTTCTTGGAGTTTCCATCCCAATGTCAGAGATTCCAGTTTCTCCGTTTGTTTGATCGCTTTCAGTTTGACCTTGACCGGACTGACTGTCACACGCCGACGACATACCTGAGTCGCTTCCGTTACCCATAATACACCTGCTCTCTTCAGCGTAGGTGTGAGCCTGGCTGAGAAGGGGGTTGGAGGGCTCTATGCAGTCCTCGTAGTGCCGATCATCCTTCCACATCTGCTTGTAGTTGGCGTCTCGATTCAGCTCGTTCATGTCTCGGTACGTACATCCACTAAATAACATTGGACGCGATGTAAAACTATGCAGGCATGTGGCATGTTGTATAAATGATGGCCGTCGGTATTCTTACGCTCTGTCAAGAGTGGACAACTCCGATGTGCTGTTACCCCCTAGTGACTTTAGGAATGGAGAGAGTGTGATGTCGGAGTGCTGGTTCTCTTTTTGCATGTTGGCGGTGGTATGAGATTCCTTGCGTTTCCTGGTATATCTGCAAGGAAAGTGTAAGTTTCAGCCATTCTCAGTAGCACAAAAGCCATGTTCTATCTCCGCTGTACTTGCAATGGGAAATACAATTGCAGCACTCACAAGCAGAGAAACACATGTAATCAATGCTTATCGTACTATAGCACTCCATAAGACGTGTTAATGAGACCGAGTTTAATTGGGATGCTCTCGGATACTTGATGTGGCCCTCTAGAGGCACTGTTACAGATGAGATAAATGATAACCAGAATATGAAGTTGCACAAGTAATCCCTGTCGTTGAAAGGCACATCTGCACATAACAGGTGGTTATTGAAGCCACAGTGAGCTGACCATCGATTGCCCTGAAATATGAGGGCCACCTAAAGCTTCTGTTATGAGTAACATGCTATAGCTAAATGGCCAGCTATGATTGTCCTTTTTGGAATTCGGAGTTGTCCTCTCTGACAAGGCCAAAGCTCATACGAATTAAATGTAGCTTTGGTTTAGATTTGTATTCTCTTTCCAGCTACTGTGCCTTATCATATGGGTCTAGAACCATATCATGCAATGCGTATCAAACTCCATTATTTGGCCCGTGTCAGAAACGAGTACTTTTAGAAATTGGGCTTACTATTGAAACAGGACCACTAAGAATTGCAACGCCTCCCATATGAGACGTACTGACTCGTTACAGATAAGTTACAACTTCCGTGGGCAGACGTTACAGCTTTCTGTTTTGTTTTGTAAATCAGGTTGTTGATCGGCATTCTGTACGTAGTTGATGTCACAAAAATTTGTCTTCTTCTGACAGAATCTAGTCTGTGCAGCAATAACTCAAACTCATCAACCATGCATGACGTCTCTCACCTGCGACAGAAGAAAGCTAGTAGAAAGCAGCAGACAATCAGCAGCACTGAAGTCATGCCTGCCACCAGGTAGATGATTAACTTCTCTGGTTGTGATGATTGGCTCATAGCGCCGATCCCAGGAGCAGATAACCCTAAACAATCATAATTTAGACTGCACTGGTAGGTCACAGTAAAGGATGGGTATTGAAAATTGTTAGCAAAAAATTATGAATTTATGTCAGTAATATGTTTTCTAGAAGTAACTTTAAGATTAACCTCGCTGTAAAATAATATTATGGTTTTATATCGGACATTTTACATTGTATAATACATGCATGATTCACATCCGCCTGTTATTCAAGCGCAATGATCCCAAATAGTTCCGTATTGATGATGCTCAGCAGATTAGTGAATTTGGGCACACTGTAAGAATGGAAGAACAGAAGGTTACCAATCATAAATCCAGCTAAGTATTCTCTCGGAGTTGTCACATCCTGACACTTTTAGGAGTTTTCCTCTCATTATTGATAAAAATGCTATGATTATAAGCACGTTTGTGACTTTATAGAAGCTGGTTTCTTTGGTAAGGAAGTTCTTATACTCAATTTTTTAAATGGAATCCATCCACAAAGGATAAAATTTCTTCCTGCCATCTGTTTCCACTTCACAGTATCACTTTAGAAATGGAATGCGCTAATAAACTCTGATATTTATTTCCGCTGTCACACTTATGTTTTATGAAACTATGAATATTTTTCCGTCAAATATTTCCAATATTTCCGAATTTCACACCAGCAGCAGTAGAGGTGGTGTAGTTACGCACCTGCCACAGTCACCATGACAACTGCTGATGCTGTTCTCTGAGGAGTTCCATCATCTCTAACCTCCACTATCAGTGTGTATTCTCCCTTCTTGTATGCGGATTTCTCAGCAGTGAAAGATAAAGTACCATCTCTACTCATACTGAACAGATTTCTGTAAGAAAAACTTCACAGAATCAGCGCAGGGAGCGATTAAACCATCAGTAGCTGTCTATCTCCTGTCCTGAGAGCTCCTCAAGACTTCTTTGAGAACTACTCAACAACTTTTAAAAAATAGTTGAGTGTTCTGATGCGTTCTCAAAAAAGTCTTATACTTTCTCAAGACTTCTTAGAAAAACTCAAATATTTTAAGTTTCGGAAGAATTCAGGGGAATAAGTAGATCCTTACCGGAACATCCAGTTGGATTTAATTAACAGATTTATATTATATTTATATTATATTATATTATATTATATTTATATTATATTATATTTATATTATATTATATTTATATTATATTATATTATATTATATTTATATTCTTTACACTTTATAATTTTATTTAATGCAGTTACTGCAATACAAAGGCTCTCACTCACCCATAGTCCGAGGGAAGTAGTCTGTAGGTAAGTTGACCGGTTGACACATCTTTATCGAATGCATGCACCCTGCCTATGGTACCATTCTCCTTCAGATGTGTTATGAAGGAGTAGGAAGGCTGGCCAAACGCAGGATTGTTGTCGTTCTCATCAACTACTTTTATGTGTACTGATGCCCGGGCAGACTGTAAAAGAGGTCGAAATAGTTGTGAACCTGTTTTCTATCTTATCCGCTTGTGAAAATGAGCTATTAAACGTATTCAAGGTATCCATTAACGATAACATTTTGTGGAGGAACAAAGTTGAGTTTCTTAGCTTAATGAACCCATGACTCAGAACTACAATTAGTGAAGCTACAAGGCCTGCCACACACTCGTAAAAACAGTAACGAACAAGCAAATGCAAAATACGAATGCATTCTATTTGAAATATTCGTTCGTTGAGAGTTTCGTTGAAAGCTCGACATGTCAAAGTTTTACGAACAGCAAATGACGAATGCCCATCATACTGCGATCTGATTGGATGCATTGGAATCAACTACTTACTAGTTTGACCGTGAATATATAGCAGAGGTCGGAAAGTATGTCCTCAGACAAAATTTTCTGTCCGCTGCAGAATTAGCATGTACTGAATTGCAGAATTATGGTTTTTTTCCGTTTTCTTGTTGATGTGAATGCACACTCCCGCACATGCACCAAACTCCCGAACGCATTGGCCACATGTGCGCATACCGACAGGAGAATGACAAATACCTCCAAAACTACTAAGGTTATCAATGTCTCTGGCAAATTTAGGGTGCCTTGATAGCATGAGTGTTTGAGCACACGGGCTTCATTGTCTTTGCTCTTTTGTGAGATGGATGATTTTATAGGCCCAAATCTAAATCAGAAATGACATCTACGGTGGTAGCAGCACTCACGTGAACGCCATTGGAAGCGATGACAGTGATCCAGTGCTCTCTTTGCTCCTCATAATTGAGGTTCTTCCTCAGGCTGAGCTGTGCACCTCTCCTAAAATTGCAAAAGAGAGAAGTGAGGCATGGCGGAGTCTCCAACCGCACGTAATATTGCCATACTAAGCATACTCAGAGGAATAGACTCGAAATATCTCTCCTTCATTTCCTGATGTGCTTGATATGGAATATTCCAGAGGTATCAGCTAAAAATATACACCACATTGTCACAATTCTTAGATCATTGTTACACGAACTGGTCTACACATACAATGCAAATGAAAGCGAGCAAACATGAAATAACGATCTGCACATAAATTAGGATGCTATTCACGATCAACACACGGAAGAGGGTTTATTTTCCACCTCAGTGTCCTTATGTCATTATTTATGTGAATGATAAACGTACATATGTATATTTCTGATCGATGGAGAAAAAAGGGGAGCAGTCGGTTAGTAGCACATAGAAGAGTGAAAATTACGGGTATTGTGCGGGGCTACGACCACCACAACTGACAGCGTCCACCAACGACCTATAAGTTTACCTGTAGTTGTTTGACATGCTTAGGAAACATATCAGGCAGTGAATGCTGAAATCACACACGACAAAAAACTATCAAATCTTATGTTCAGATTAGTTATTCGGCAGGTCTTCAGTAGTATTATGTTACAGTCTGGCTTAGCGGATAGATGGCACACATTTCTATCCCATAAAATATGTTTCTTTTCAGAAGCCTATTCTGGCTGCCAGCTCTTGCAGAGTATTAATCAAACTGATGGTCTCATCTTTGAAATCACATATCTAAAAACGACATAAATGGCCCCGCCAGGATATTTCTGGAATATTCCGTTACCGGCCTTATAGCACTAATACGACTTGTCAATTTAGATGGCAACCTTCTCCATTGGTATCATAATCAGTCAAAATAAGAAAGCTCATAAACAGAAAGTAACGTGTACACCATTACCTGCGTGTGGAACAAGCTGCATATTGCTGTGCTAAAAGTATCAGACCCCTAAATAATGGCCGACATTAAATCAATGGATTGTTGCCATGGCGATCTTAAACTAGCATCTTATCATAGCAGCATTCCATAGTTATTTTTCATTAACTTCTAATTTAGGCCGAGGAGAGTATATCCTACCTCATTTCCATAGAGAACCTCCATGGTAAGAAAACTCCCGCCAGTGTGCGTGTACTCTGAGAGGGAGACTATATACTGGTCTTCCATAAACTTAGGCACATCAGCGTCGGCACTGATCACGGAGATGAAGAGACTGGCGGTATCCTTCTTGTTCTCATCGCTTACTTGTGACGCCTACAATAAGTTCGACAATTCATGCAACATTAACAAATGAAATCATCTGTGAGTTTTCTTCTGTTTCCGTGATCAAAAGGTATAATTTTTTTACACATTGTTTAGTAAACATCTGTTTCCATTAATAAAGGTTACTTATTGTGCTGTGCTGGGGTTCCATCAGTAAAAGTATACTGTGAAGGTGGAAAATTTATTTTGCAAAAACATCTAGCAACTATATTGATTCGCAGCAAATTGGTAATGCTGAATACAAGTTTCTTGTAGGAATTGTCGTATCATGAACACTCTTGGGAGTTGTCATCTCATTATCAATAGAAACGCCACTGTGAATTCAAGCGTGTTCATTACTTTACATATGTTGATTATTTTGGTGAGAACGTACTTCTATTCAATTTTTGAAAAATACTTCCATCCACTACATTTGCGTTATCAGGCTCATGTTTGGAAATCACTAAATAGGTATTGCGCTAAAATTTCATCTTCTACCTGGAACTCAATTTCCAATATATTGACTACAAAACTCTGAAATACAATAGCTGCTATTAAATCTTTTATGTCATACCATGAATAAAGTCACATCATATTTCTGACTATCTAGATCGCTGCATAATTTACCTGTACTTGAAGAGCATAGGTTTTCCCAGGAGTAATTCCACTCCGACTGTTGATCCTCACTACACCTGTATCAGAGTCTATAGTAAATGTGTTGCCTGCACCAGCTGATAACGAGTACAATATGGAGGCATTCAGTTCATCTCCGTCTTTGGCTTTCACATTCAATACTTCATCTCCCTAAAATGTAGCAAACATGAGCAAAAGGTCAGACACGCAATAGAGGTATGAGATAAGTCCATCTTTTGTGAACCCCAATGTTCTAATTGTAGGTCTATGGATTTTTGAGGTTTTGAGCTATTTTACCACATGAGGTCAGTTAATTGCATTATGTGTGCACCACAGGCCCACAGAAACAGGATGAATTGCATTTAGTGAGCAGATATGTGCTGAAACAAATGCTATGAAATGGGTTCAAAGGTAGCACTGAGGCTTCTATTTTTAGAATACTGAAATAGGTTTTGTCTTTCTGGGTCGGCACCACTGTTGTCAAACTTAGCTGTCATGCAACTTCTAAGCTTATCTGGAATCAGAGCGTCACTATGCTCCTCATCAACATTTTATGACAGTCAACAAGCCATTTATACACTACAGTGCAATAGAGAATCTCCACCCTAGAGATTTCTCTTCCAATACCGTGAAACACCTGAAGCTATCTGGAGTGATTTGTATTCATAGCAGACGTGACCCAATGTTTACATTCTGAGCAGTCTATGACTCTTCACTGAGACAAAAGGGCTGCAGTCGATTTGAGTTTTGCCTGAGCTATGAATTTAAAGTCCCAGGTGACATTCAACTTCGTGTATGACAACATTTTGCCATTTTGAGATTTGATCAATAGACGTACCAGTTTTATGTCTGCTGTAATGACGGCGTGGTAACTGGACTGCTCAAACTGAGGCTCAAGATCGTCCATGTCGACGACGGAGACCGTGACTGCAACTGAACTTGACTGCTGTCCAACTTCACATTGAGCCTGCTGCTGGCAGTCCTAGAAAACAAAACGGCGCAATTTTACGTACAAATGTTTCAAATCGTATCAAGATAAAAGTAGTAAATCATATGTGAGATAGTTGAGGGATAAGTTGAACAGAATGACCTATATACATCATGAAGAGTGACCTATATACGTAATTTAGAGAGACGAAATATCTCTACATGCACCAGCAGATGTATTCAAACAAGCATACCTGTCGTGACATTGTGTTATGCGCGTGCTATATATATATATATGAGATAGGAAGTATGGAAGACTTTAATTATTTACAAATTAGTACAGAAACTCTCAAAATTAAGGTGGTGTCAGCTAATCTGTCTGCAGTCCAACCTGACAAGGATGCTACCAAGAGAACCAATAATAATGTTACCCTTACAGTAAGTTCCTAGTTAGTAGGAATGAAATGAATTATGATTATGAGTTTTGATTCGATTTCGATTATTGATTCTAGATGATTGACGGTTCAATTACTTCAATTAATCAATGGCCAAATTTATAAGATGAGTGACCATGCTCATGCATTCTGGCAACAAGAAGATGACAAGCAAGTTATAGCTACACCATTCTGGATGCAGCAATCAAAAATGTAAAAAGCCAGATGTATAATGAGTTGTGGCAACATAGATAAACAGAAGAAGTAATAAAAACACACATGTTGAGCCCATAGATAATCGATTTGCAGACAATCACTAATCAACAATGGATCCTTCGGTAAATAATTCAAGGCGCATCAAAGCTACGATGCATCGTCTCAGCCCTAATAATTAGGGTATTGACAATGCCGTTGGGCAGTTTTCAAACTCAAAGAAGCCAGGATCTTTGTGATTTTTTTAGATACATTGAAAGCTATGGCTGCCATCATTTCATACCTAGCTGTGGGTCCTAAGCTATCTAGCACAAGTATGATATCCATACCTTGGCAATGACCAGCATGCTATAATGATCTCTCTTCTCATAGTCCAAATTCGACTGCAATGTCAAGGCCACTCCACCTCTGGATACTTCAGTCAGCTTGAATTTCTCCTGGAAGAAAGATACAGACAATTCATGAAACATGGCACTTAACAGTGATCGCACCCCAGTTAAATATTACACTGAGACTCAGGAGACAGATGTAACTTTAGAATTTTTTTACTCTCCTATTGGTCAGTCTTTCCTAAATACCGATGCTAATCTTAAGCCAAAGCAGGCTTAAGTGTGGACAAAGGTCAGCACAACACCGGCGTCGCACCGGCATAGCACCGGCGTAGCACCGGCGTCGCACCGGCGTAACGCCGGCGTCGCGCCGGCGTAGCGCCTGTGTAGCGCCGGCGTCGCACCGGCGTAACGCCGGCGTCGCGCCGGCGTAGCGCCTGTGTAGCGCCGGCGTAGCGCCGGCGTAGCGCCGGCGTAGCGCCGGCGTAGCGCCAGCGCGCATACTGATAGAAGAGTAAAACAGGCCGTAACTTTCATGAGCAGTTCTTACATGAGCAGTGCTAAAATGTACCTCCTCCAAGGGAAGGACTTAGCGTTTTGTGAGGGATTTGCTGCCTCCAGTTATTCGAATCTGTCACAGGTAAGCATTCGAGTGAACCACCAAACACATCTTTACACCAACTCAGCATCCCTTTTTGTTTCTAACCAACTGATTCGAGGTGAGTTCATACTTTGACCAGCCATTCTGCGTAACAAATTGCTGCCATTGTCTGTCATTGTTTGATGTGTCTCAATTCAATTGTTTTTTACGGTGACCGGAGTCAGAGGATGAGGCAGTGCATGTTTTACATTTGACCTGAATGGGAGATATTCATCTCTGAGGTGTTGTGATGACCAAATCAGAATGGCTGACATGCGTCGTCGCCGTGACAACAATGGGCTGAAGATGCAATCAGCACCGACGTCCAAATCGTAGGTGAATTAAACTCGCTACCTTTAGTTCGGTCGGCAAAATGGAAAGAGCATACGCTCACTCCCATTGATTCATGAAAATCATGTTCGTTAATCGCATACAAGGTAGTTGTGACTTCGGATTTACATTCCGGACGTCATTTCCATAGTGAATGTGCTGAGTAGTTGGGTTACAGGGTACTTTTTAGGGTAATTCTACAGCCCGAGGCAGTTATATTTGTACAGATGAGCGAGAGATGATGAATATCTGACCATCTGGCACGCAAATAGTTGACCTATTAACAGATCACTTGGTTGATATAGTTGGCAGTAACTATCTATCACGGTGACAATACATTACGATAATATTACATGGTCCTTATTGTTGGCACCACCAAAATAACTCAAATAACTCAAATTTTGCAACGGATAGTGTGTTCAATGACTGTGATCTACTCACAGAGACGATAGGAGTTGACAGCTCCTCTCAAATCAATTTAAGTCAGCGACACGACCATGTTAACCTATTATTATTGTCTTTGTATCCAAATTTTCATCAAAATAAAGCTGGACTGATGAGTAATTTTATAGAACCAAAAATTATTTCTAAAGAACTACTTTCCTTAAATTGGTGAACATTGAATAGAGTTTTTGGATAAAGTAACTCACTGTAACTTCAGGGTCTTCTGAGTACAAGCTGTAGTCAATGAATACATTTCTCACATCTCTGTCAATCGCCCGGATAACAGATATCTGTGTTCCAGCTGTCGCCATCTGTAAAATACCAGTCCATCAATGATTATATCTTCAAACTTTAGGATTCAAACGATGATATCATACATTTTTTAGAAGCACGTTCTTGAAAGACAGAGGAGATGAGATAGAAGCAGGGAGGGAAATATTGAGGAACCTCAACCAGAGAGGTAAGGATAAGTGAGCGGCATTTTTTACTCTTCTATCGGTAGGCGCGCCGCAATCATGCGCTGGCGTTACGCCGGTGTTACGCTGATGCTACGCCGGCTTTTTTCCGCACTTATGATGCTTTCGCCGCACTTAAGC
>ERZ1740065.488-NODE-488-length-21360-cov-12.184323_pt1 | contig 21360 bp, 23 predicted proteins | sample MGYA00581738_ERZ1740065 | MGnify/ENA primary metagenome ERZ1740065 (study PRJEB43018, sample SAMN04849749) | marine metagenome | isolation source: floating plastic debris | place: Pacific Ocean | collected 2008-09-01 | study: EMG produced TPA metagenomics...
CCCCCCCCTCCCTCCCTCCTTCCCCTCCTCCTTCCCCTCCTCCCTCTCCTCCCTCCTCCCCCCCTCCCTCCCCCCCTTCCTCCCCTCTCTCCTCCCCTCTCTCCTCTCCTCTACCATCCTCTCCAAATTCCTTTATTTACTCTTCCTTCATCTCCTCCTCCCTATACTCCACATCTCTGCCTCTCCCCTCCCATCCCCTTTTCTCCCCAGATCCCTTCTTTTGCCCTCCTCTCCAGATGATTTAGCACTCATTGTATCTGCATTACATCTGTAGGTGTGGTAACCTGCCTCGATCTGGATGCAGCCGGCGGCCATCTGGTTACAGGCTCCACTGATACGACATGTAAAGTCTGGTCTGTGCAGAAGCAGAATATCGTTGATCAACCTCTGCAGTGCCTGTATGGCCACGACGACTGCGTCACCTGTGTCGCTATCAGCACCGAATACGACATGGTTGTCTCTGGGTCAAAGGTCAGTGAACTTGCCTACTGCTGGCAGGCTGGCCTCTGTCTCATCGGGTATATCAGCGTACATACCTGATTGTAGGATGGAACTGTGAACATACATACTGTACGTAAGGGCCTGTTCCTGCATTCACTCGAGATGGAGAAAGTCTCTCCATGTGCACAGCTCAGTGTCTGCGACCTCATCCTCTCCTACCTCGGTCATGTGATCGTCTATACAGAGCAGAGGGAGACAACTAACAGCAAGGTAACCTATCTATGGTAGCAATCGACTAAGTGTGGTGACACAATAGAGTTGTCTACTCGTGCTGATAACACTGGCTTTGTATCTGTTTGACCGGTTGCTAAACGATTGTTTCAGGTAAGCAAACACCTTCAGCTATACACACTGAACGGGCGACACTTGGGAGGTCAGAAGGTCAATGAAACTATAGCACAGATGGCTACAGCTCAAGACTACCTCATCTACGGTACCAGAGAGGGCTATCTAACCGTGTGCGAAATCTTCAAGTAAGTGAACTCAGCCATCTGTCTCCACTGTCCATATAACCATATCCTGCTTTTATACGGCACACATTTCAGCTTCAAACTGGTGAACAAGAAGAAGTTGGCGGAGCCGATCCTGTGCTTGAGTATGGCGTACACAGCAGCCAGTAATCGCTACACGCACATACTTATCGGTACAGAGGACACCCCCAGCAGCATGGTGGTCGTCGCGCGTGACTCTGACCCACAGATGAGGCCAAACATTATGCAGAATGTCCAGAATCGACTATCCGCGGCTCTAACAACTACTTAATTTACTATTCTCTCTGCCTCGCCTCCTCACCGCCTCCCCACCCCTCCAACCGTGTCTCCTTCCATTTATATTTATTTCAAAGGTGCTCATAGCTCATACACACAGCTGCACAGCCAGCTAGTTTTACTACATTTCTACTAAACTTCCCACATTCCCTCCTTTATCAGAGAAATTCCAGTCGTGTGTGTCTCGTATTGATAAGCACTCTATTCCAGCGGTTTATTGTTTTACTATCATCTTATGGATTTGTAGTTTCATTCGACTTTTGCTCATCCAATCACGGTTATTCTATTTAAAGAATACAAGACTACTTTCCAGTATTTTCTGTCATGTGTGAAACGACTTCCAGACCGTCCGTCCGTTTGTCGCCTGTACCGGCCTAAAGTTATCGGCTAGGAAACCGTCATCTTCAGGGGTGCTGGAGCCTGAATGCCTGCCGTGACTTTTCAGACGTCTGAACTGTTCCAGCTGCTGGCTGGAGATGATGGCGGGGTAGCGGTAGATGATCCATGTCACGCACTCGCTGCATGGGGGCTGTGTCAGCGACCCCTCGTACAGCCAATAGTCTCGCAGCTGTTCATCTTCAATCAGCAAACACCTGATACAATCATTCTATGATGGCTGCCAGGGATTAGCCTGCCCAATACTTACCAGGTAACAACAACTCGGGGTTAAAGTACGTACTCAGGACTGTGGATTCACCTTTGTAAGTGACATCATCTAACGCTGCAACTATTGGTTTCAGCTGTGCGTTCTCGCCTATTGGTGTGAAAAACATCGTGGAGATGACAACTCCATCCGCTTGACTGTACGCCTCTGTTACAGTATCGCAGTCAGATTTCATATGGACAAACTGCACCTGCAATGCAGAATTGTCAACTTTTAGTGCGTGTGTCCTTGCCATCTTTATCAAGAGACTGCACTCTCACCTCCATCGGGTAGGATTTGTCGTTGATCATATGCTCGGAACCTCTGATGTCCTCCTTACCCCAGTGAAATACGATATCATTTAGCAAATAGTTACTCTCCAAGCCTAGAGGATCTCCCTGCAGCACTGCAGTGACATCTTGCAGACGGACTGAGGGCCAACCATACCAGCATCAGTTGTTAGTTCTACTTACTGCATTGATACTCGGTTCTGTTAGAATCTTTCCGGCAGTATTTAGGAGTGATATGGATGCCACAGCCATCATTGGTTATTTCAGCGTCTCGAGTCGGGTAGTAACTCATGCACAGTTTGCCCAGCTTGCCGCTGTGAACAGCATCGTCTGACAGCAAATTTATAGGCGATTGCTTGCTGCCGCCAGCGCCTGCCTCTGTCTCATTCCAAAGAGCAGACTCTTCAAAATCACACTAACCACATTCACCAGCTCTAACTGGAACTGTGAAGCTAATGAGCGTTCTAATGAAGCCAAGTAACTGCCAAAATCCTAAATCAACTGGCTTGTTTATTCATAGTATATTATGAAGTAGCTATTTGCAGCCGGCAGTATCCTAACCAAAGGCGCATTTCATTTACATCTACACAACTATCAGCATTGATGTACAAACAGACCAAATCTAGACAACTTATTGTAGGAGAATGGCTGTATACTTACTGATATGGTAGAAGCCTATACTGTTACAAGGTATGAGACAGTGAGAGAAGTGAGACTTCCCACTCATACTCAACAACAGGCAGCTGTGTCCAACTAATCAATACATCTCAGTTCGAGAATACGCAGTAGCGACTATAGTAGTGGCCTCGTATAAATTGATTACTTGGTTTTAACAGCAACGACACTTATTGCACTGACTTGATTATTATTAATAGCGTGTCGTATGTAATTTGTTGACAGCACATTGTGACTGTGCAGGATCTGACGAAGGGGCTGTGTCAGGTAATAGAGGAGGTGCAGTAGGTGACAGAGAGGCTTCACTAGGTGTACCACACTATTATGCTCTAAAAGATGATACATTATATAGTTTAGCTTACCCGCCATGTTATAGTTCGTAGTTGTCAAATTATTGGAGCCATCATATTCTCCATCCGGACTGCAAGTCTGCGGTGCGCAGTCTATTGTACAGCAATTGTGTCGGTCTGTGTACTGTGTGTACCTAATTGACGGGCGAACTGATTGATTTGGCCTGTTGCTCTCCTTTCGACCTATATACTATGTAAGCATCATAATGTTATGCATTATGATGCAGGTACAGATGTAAGACTCACACGAGCCGCTCTCAGCACTTCATGGTGGTCACTCACCAGTGAGGATTTGTTGCAGCAAGAGAACACAACTCTGACTAAACATTTTATCCAAGTTCGAATGAACAAAAAACTGATGTCTTTTCATACCTGCCAACTTATCAAACCTAGAGGCAGAGATATCGCTGTCCTTTGACTCTCAGTATCCACACCCTCAAACTGAGACCTGACTGTACCTGAGCTCAGTTTCGTGAGATCGTTCTAACTGGCCAATCAGATATGAGCATCTAGAAACAAAAGCTGTAATACTGTATGGCCAACACAGTCAGAATTTTCCTATGGAGTTGAGTCGGTTGACAGGTCTGTGCTCTGATAAGATAAAATTACAGAAATGACCTGCAAATTGCTTTGATATCTCACAGCTAAAGAATGGCTGCAGGCACCTGTTGGCAGCCATTACGGTGTTCCCTCAGAATTACAATGCACGCACTACTCATGCTGAGGAAACTCGCATGCATTCATTTTCCTGTGAGGTGTAGAATTTAGGCACGGTGTCGTGTCAATCTTATGTGTGTAGCGTGCGTAATGTATATAGTGTACATAGCATGTGTGATGTATCTATGTAGCGAGTGTAGCATGTGTGGTGTATTTAGTGTGCGTAGTGTGCGTAGTGTGCGTAGTGTATGTAGTGTATGTAGCATGTGTAGTGTGTGTATGTAGGATGTGTGGTGTGTGTAGGGTGTGTGGAGCATGTACTGTGCAGTGTCTATCTTTGCAGAGAGATTTTTTCATTTTCGTGCTACATTACTTGGTCTACTTAGATGAGGATATTAATTTTGAGGAATATAGCGTGACAGCAAATTTAACGGATATGCAGATACCAAGTATCAACACTTACTTCCACTATGTGAGCCAAGTTCTGTGTTAGACGGGCATTCACCTTGTTATGTGTTGACCATCTCCTCGTTGGTGATAGGACAGTATTTTTGTCAGCTTAGATGGTTCAGCAGCAATATTTAGATATTCTTGTTCAACAGCTGATTGGATTACAAACACCAGAATAGCAGTGAATCCGCGGGTGTTGACCCGCCCAGTACCACAGGAGCAGTCTAACTGAGGCAGTGACCACCAGATCCTTGTGGCCAAGGATTGTTTATACACGTACACTTACTTGCCTAGTGCATAGATTACCACCCTGGCTGTCCAAACTTATATGCCACACTATGACTGTGTGACTGCTGTCTCTTCAACTGCACTTACTGTTACACCAGGCTGACAAGAGATTTACACTGTAAATGTGCCATCAGTCTGTCCGGTGTGAAACCGCAGGCAGCACTCAAGCTGTTGGTATTTAGATATCGACAGAGTAAAACCATTCTTTTCAATATTTTTTTCCCAATTATTTATCAAGTGATTGATCTATTTTCTGCAGCATCACACCCAAGATAGTTTGACTGCGTTCCATTGTAGTCCAGTCCAGTACTTCGGAGGAGAAAGTGTTCCGTCCAAACATGAAGTTGTCCGGTGTCAATTATTCAAGCTGCGTCACGTTTACGACAGCGACACGGCTTATACAACTGACCCACTCCCACTGTAGACGTCATGCCATGTGGCTACTCCAACTGCACTGGATCGGTTCGCTATACCAACACTGTCAGGGAATTCACATTGACACTGTAATATACTAATGAGTTCAAAACATCTAAAGAGCGCTTGAACTGTGCTGTCATATTACAACTATTCACCCTCCTCCATTTCAAATATGACATCTCTACGGAACACGATTTCCTTCCATTACCATTTGAACTTGGAGATTATCTTAAGACTATGATGGTTGATGTCTAGATGACCCACTCTCAACCCTTCAATGCTTCCCAACCAATCGTTTCATCACGTTGCATCCATCACTCTCTAATGAAGTGCTGTCACATCTCCCGTTCTATCAACTGATTGAATTTTGTTGTGCAAATACGAGGGGACGGACTTGATGCGTACTGTTCTGATGGTACCACTTTACCTCATTGATTTATACCACATGATATTATACGTCAAAAACTGTTTACTCTCGAAAATAACGTTTTTGCTAAATGGCGTATAACTAGTCAGAGTATATCATCATTGAGGCTAGTCGTACGTCTGCTGTAAAATTACAACTCAAAACAGAGCATCAAAAACACCAAGAGGTGCTTGTCATGCCATCAGCTTATCCAACATATCTCATCTACATGAACAGTGAGTCACCAACATAGCAGGCAATACATTTGGCCAGAGACAGAAATCAGCCCACACAAACGCGTGTACTCTTTCATCAGCAGCAACCGCTGAGAGTGAAATACTGCCTATCCATGACATCATATGGCATGAGAATTTATAGCTTGCCCTTTAGCGGTCTAGCTGGCTCCCATTTGGCCCATGCTGGAGAGCAAGCTTGTCAACTCTCACATGTTTCCCAAGGCACTCCAGTAGTTTAGCTGTTGAAAATCAGGGCTAAAAGAGTTATTATTGGTTTCCCTAGTACTCTCCCGTGGCTTATTAATTTTATCTTGCTGAGATGAACCAAAATATGGCAGAATTATAGCTGCCGGGTAGTGTTGTAGCTGCCGGGGTAGTGTTTTAAGTGTTTTAAGCGATGGCTAGTCAAGTTAAGAAAAACTGAATCTCGAGTAATTTTGTCTGACAGGTTGACAGACACACTGGAGAACTGTACGTAACGTGTTGTGACAAGAGGCCCAGTTCGGCCTTGATGTCTGAGCAAACAGTGTGTACTGTACGCAACCAGTTTCATTTATTTTGCTATGTGAAGAAACAATGGGTACACCAACCCGCCACGGCAGCGGCAGCTACTGGCTAATTGAAGATGTCCCCAGGGCGCTCGCAGCCTATCACATTTTATCGCCGTACCTTCAACGCAGGAGACAGTGACGCGGGTGTAGCCGACGCGGTATATAAAAGGTGCGTACATCTCCATGTCTTCAGTGAAAACACTGCTATCATCGCGTCACCACACGGAGTATATCAGACGCACCAATCAATCTCAGATATTCAGAAAACTTGATACTCTGGTGAAGAAATCATGCAGTGCACATGGCTCGGTGGATTGCTGTACACATTGCTGCTGACAATCTCTCTGGTCACCGCGAGACCTTCAACCAAATCATCCCGTCACTCTATGGATAGACGGAGTGTGAACAGTCAGACAAAACGTGATATCAACTTGGCAGCAGTCTGCACGACTCTCTGTAAGAAGGCAAGAGGAGGCTCTCTATGCAACTGCTCCACTCGTCATTTCATCGGTAAACGAGTCTCGACACAAGATCCCATCTTCATGAGGGAAGTGAAACATAACTTATCATCAAAGAGTGCAGCCATGGCCAAGAACGAGATCTATAACCGTCTGCTTCTCTCACTCGCGAGGAAAGAAAGATTGACCAGTGACAATGCCAGACCTGTCAAGGATGCGATCGACACTTTCTACTCTCATGTACCAAATAGAAATATGAGGACAATCAAGGCCTATAAGCTGCTGAAATCGATCGCTGCGTTCAGGTGATGAACGGAATTATATCATAGTAAACTATTTATTCGAGATTTTCTTTTTCTCTAATTTATTGATTAATCTATTCCAAGTGTCACCTTTGATCTCTGATCTTTCCAATAAACCAATGTTTACCTGTGAATTGGATAAAACCATAATCACTGCATTAATGTGTGTACATGAAAATGAAGATGGTTACCAAAGAGCATTCCAAAGCTTTATTCTGGCGCTTAGGTATGCGTATATCATGGTAACAATATTTCTAGCTGCAGTATCAACTGAGAAAACACAAGCTAAGGTAGAAAAATGCTGAATTCTAAGAATGAACTAGATGTGTATCTGTATTAGTACACGACACACTGAAAATCAACACCCGATTGTCGTGCAGAATATGAAAGTAAATAAAATACGAGATGGATGGGAAGTAGGAGATGAGTGGACGGAAGATTGTCGAGACCAGAACTGTAAACAGAAAACATGAGAAGCATGCAGGTAGAGCAGTGTGTATGTTTGAGAGAGAGAGAGAGAGTGTGGCGGTAGAGAGTTTTGAGAGATAGAGAGAGATAGAGGGGGGGATGAGGGAGAGAGAAAGGAGGTAGTGATGATCTTAAATAAAGTCATTTGCAGTATTGCTGCTGCGTCTATTGAGAAGGCAATTCCTCCTGGATGGCTTGCAGCGTGGCGAGGCACTGCACCGAGACATTTAGCGTGCCAATCTCGTTCTCCTCATTCTTTATATCATAAACTACAAGGAAATAATGGATAAATATCAGCATTACCACGACTTCATCTCCATCCGTCCTGAGGAGGCAGTAAACAACATGCAGTTGGTGAGAGGATGCGTGGGAGGAGCCATGGACATGTGATGAGAGCAAACATGAGCTGAGTGATTATGGGGCAGTTGGCAGTATGAAACATAACATCTTTGATTGACGAAGCATCAAAACCGATGTGGGCATCAGCCAATATGGGGTGATAATAATAGCGGGCAGAGAAGACAACAGCAGATGGCCTCAGAGGCCCAGTGGACAAAGGAGAGTTGAAGGAGTCAAGGACAAATTTAGTATTTAGATGAGGGATGGTTATAAGTATATGAATGCTAATATCGCATATGAAATCTGTCCGCGATTATTCGTGTATTCAAGATGTGTGTGATGCGCGGTGAGAAGGATTGAGCACTGCATCTGATGATGTCTGTGCGATTGGCAGCGAGGTAGTCACCTGGGAGGTTAGCGTCAACGATGTTGGCACCCTTTTCTAGGATATCTGGTAGCGATACTGATGTAATGCCAACATCAAAACAATCAGCTGTCTCGTCTTCCTCCAGCGGCTCACAAACAACCATGAAGGTGATCCTATAACCAAGAAAGGACAGCGGGTGCGTGAGAGTAGAAGAGATGATGATTATGGTGATAGTTACTGAAGAGAGAGAGAGAGAGAGAGAGAGAGACTCACAGTCCTTGGTCAGGCGAGTTGGGCAGTAACATACTGGCCAGGTGCTGCCTCTTCTCGTAGTTGTTATCCATGTCCACATGAAAAACTGAATGGAGAGGAACGCTGTCGATTACTCACAATGCTCGGCTTCCTAGCTGCGTGTATACTAATACGCACACACCATTCCAGAGTGACTTACCCTTTCTAAAATTGAACTTCATTTGCTGATGAGACTTGCGGGGTTTGGGCAGCGACATGGGCGTCTCGAGCTCAGCCGGGTTGATTCCTAAGAAATTGTAGGCTACGAATAGGCGCTTGATACTTGAATCTTTCATGATGTCTGCGTCCTCTTGAAGTGAGAGGTGAGACACCTCTATGATGACCATCTCTCCATGCTACAGATTTGATAGCCAGATATCTTCAATGACGCGCATTCATGAGGGAAGGAGGTTCTATTACACCATACACTCACAGATATGGAGGAATTGAGGCTTCTGGCTACTGGCGTGGGAGAAACTACGCCTTCACTGTCGCTGCCAGGCACCTCCGAATCTGATCGCTCTGTGGCGTCAGCAGCAGACGCCTCAGCGGCGGGCGTCCCAGCTGTCGCAAATCTGTCCTCTACATCATCCTCGCCGGCTGACTCCTCAAAGTAGGTGCCGTTCTCATTGTTGAGCTGTAAAACCGCCAGCGACAGTAGGTTATAGGTTGACTGCGCCTTGAAATCCGACACTGCCAGCTACACAAGCTGACGTATGGCTAGGATGGCCGATTAGGTCAAGGTCGTACCTGATTCATAATCGTCTCCGTCTTCTCCTCGTCGGTAACTGAAAATACGATCAAACATGAGTGATTACATCAAAGGTGTAATTCGTTACACGACAGAGTCGGCAGGCTGCCAGTAATCGATATCCTTACGCGCTCGGAAATAATGAGAAAGCAACATGGGTGTGACAGAGACCACCCTCACGCTACAGCACCAGTGACAATACCTGTCACGAGACACGTGTAACGTCATTTGTCAGCAATTTATCGCTAGTTAGCCACCCAGGCTGCATGCATACGCAAATCACTGCTTGGCCACAAAAATGCTGCCGCCATCTGTCAGTCTCGCTGACTCAGCGACTAAATTTCTAGGTAGATTGAGACGCAGCAGAGCGTGTATGATGTGCAGACGGCTAGCTGTGACCTCAGAGAGGATGTACTGTCATCCCGCAGGCTACCGGCAGGTGAATAACCACAGGAGGGTAAGAAAACACAGAGCCACACTAACTTCTTCTAGTCTCATCAGATGTGCATCGATAGAGCTGGAAAGTCATCACACGTGACCTGGGATATCAGAGATCGTGGAAATAATCTCTGATGCTATACTTACTGGACGAGTCAAAGGCATCGTCATCATCATCGTTGTTGTTCCCAGTGCTGTTTTGCTGGATCCCCTCTGGGACAGAGTCTCCTGTACCTTTAGGAACTGCAAACACATACGAGTTGCATCACAAACGAGTCGAAAATACATACGATTGAAGAAAATAGTGGGGGTGCAAGGAAAACAGTAGGGATTACGGCACAGCACTCAACAACTCATTTGGACTGTATAGTGTTACCACACAATGTCAAACCTTGATGAGTGTCATCGTGAGCCGTCAGCGTCTCATCATCTAAAGATATTCAGTCAGCAGTCATTTGTCATTGGAAGCGGCGTTGCGCTCTTTTATTTACAAGTGATGTATAATGTCATAGACATAATTTCATTTAATCCTGATGTTCCTTCATTAATCCTGAAGGTCATCACAAAGGTCACCGTGCCGTGGCGTCACTCAATTCATGACGAGTAGATAAACAGGCTGTGGGTGAAATCCCGACGCTGATCAGTGTGCAGCTCAGGGGATTCTGGGGACCAGACCGCGACATTCCGCATCATCTCACGCTGCCAACAGCACCTGACTCGCTTACACAAAAACTGCACCATTCGTTTAGGAGATGCTTGTTTGCTTGCACTATGTTTGGCAGAGGGGAGAGTGAGATTTCTTTGAATGCAATGGTCACCATGCCAACAACCAGAGATTGAAAACATGCTTAGACCAAAGTGCAAACAGTCTCTGGTGGTCTGCAGTGTTCATCAGAAGGAACTGGTACAATGGCCAACAGGATGCGCGAGAGTAGGACAGGGTAGGGGGTGTGTGGCTGATTCAATTCGTATAGGTCAGTGGCATCAGAGTCAAATGGCGTAATCATTCGCCCCCACACTCACCGGAGAGTCTCGGTGCAGCCACTGGCGTCACCTTCTCTCTGTCCATCACCTCATCCATAGCACCATCATCTAAACAAACATGACGTCACCATAAACCCAGTGCTTGACAAGGGGTGACAAGTCTATTGTGTCCACTGTACCGGAGGACGCAGCTGTCTCTCCCAGTTCCTCTCTGATGAGCTGGTCGGCGCTCAAACTCTCCGAAGTACTGACATAATCAGACGGTACGTCAGACACCACAGAGCTACTGACTTCCTGATGTATGACAGCAGGTGTCGTGCGATTGGAAACGCCATCTTTCGAAGTGGAAACCTCCAGGTTAAACTCGACGGCCTTCTTCTTGATGAGCGTTGGAGGAGACTGGGCCTGTTAGCAACGAAGATGCAGCAAATGTCACTACATCTGGGTGTGTCAAAATAGCAATGGGTTCACATGCACCTAACTCACACGAGAGGTTCTGATTGGGCGCAGGTCGTCCTGGTAATTCTCAACCTGTTCCATCGTCACAGCGGTTGGCCTTTGGTTGCCGTGAGTCGGCTCTGTTGCTAGGGATGACGTGTCAAGACTCTCTCCCGGGAGCATGGCAAGGCTACTCTCCTTCTTGATTGGTGTGGATGTGACAACCTGTTCAGAGATGTCACACCGTTGACAATGGTGTAGCTGACCACACCAAGGCAGTGTGAAGTTAAGTCTTACTTGGGCAGGTGTTTTGGTACCAGTTGGGGGTGGAAGGTAGCTGTACTGCCATTTCAGGAACACGTCCAGCGTGCCATTAACTCCACCGTCAGCCTGAAACAGTGCGTTTGTTGTGTGACACAGTAGATGCATAATGCAAGTCAATATAATATACTTGTGACATACGCGAACGAGTTCGAATGTTCCTTTGATAGCTTTATCATGGGCAAGAGGCAGGAGCGGGATGTTGGCGACTCCAAGGTAGGACGCCAGATCAGGTTCTGTGTCGTCAAACGCATACACCTTCAAACAGCAAAACATTGGCACTGAACAAACAGACTGCACAGGCGAGCAGCTCTACCTGCAGCCGGATAATCTATAAATACACCAGACTTCGATGACATCACAAGCCTTTGAATTTCCATGACTCCAGGATGCAGTGAGGAAGTCTTATGGGAATGGCTTGACTTAGAAAACCAACCTGTAGCGTTGATCTCTTCAGATAGCTGTCTAAATCGGCAGCGACAGTTACTGGATACGTGTGGAGGTCATTGAACTCGGGGGAATTGCTGCTGGTGACGATGGCCGTGTCATGGTCAGGGAAGTCGAAGAACTTGTACACACAGTACGGAGACGGTTGGACGTCTGCGGAATCAGAAGCTCATGAGTAGGACTGGTATTCGGATGCGGACTATGGATAGTACAGTATGTATCGGGACGCAGGTACTGTGACTGAGGGAGTGGCGGAGTGGTCTATATTTAGGTACTGTGAGTCGATGACACGCTGACTCTATAATGGCAGCTGTATATCCCTGAGGGACTAACCGGCGGGTGACCACCGTCAATCCGCATACAAGCGGTCAGCAGTGACGACACAGCTGGTATAATCGACAATTGTCACGCGACCCAATACACGATTACTTTCACAACAGCATTCCACTCACAGCCCACCGCAAAAACATTTCTATGCTTTTCTTGGAGAACATCAGTAATTTATAATCCGCGGAAGTGAGTGAAGTGTCAGCGTGAATACTGAACGACTGAAGCCGGCCGATGACACAAGAGTGAAGTGATGAATTATTAGTAGCTTTACGCAGAATGTGATCTGGGTGGGAGGGGAGTGCCCGGTCCGCTTACCGACTTGTCGGGACTTCAGGCTGTTACACCTGACTATCTTAACATGGAGCTGATTGACGTTATCTGATGGCTTCAGACGAGCGCTCTCATCGAGAGCCTGGAGAGTCGTCTGCTCCACCTTCTCATTGGCACTAATATAACCCAGAGCCTTCATGCGCTCCTGCAATTCGTACCATGTGTTATTCATGAGCTCAACAGGGCGATAGGGCATCTGATCATCAGGGGAGACAAACCTTATAAAGGCGTAGAGCCTGGTCCATTGGTACCTTCAGCCTGACCCAGAAAGTTAGTGAGCCAATCACAGCACCGTTATGCTGTATACCTGCAGACAACAATTCACTTTTATAACACCACGTGCATAGATACAAGTATAGCACACTACTCCACTTCTGTACTCACTGATTACATCAGCTACACCACGCACGCGTCCCTGAGGCTTGTCGAATATATCTCTAAACCTCAGTCTACAGGAGGCGACGGTGCTGTAATCTGTGCCAACAGCCATGTGAACTTCCAGAGTTGTGGACTCCTGCATAATTGATACGCATTCATGTACACGAACAGCACACACAACTATCTAGATATGGTCTAATCTGCTGGCACCGAGACGAACTGTAGGAGCTAAGTGACATCGTCACTGTATATTATCCTACACGCTATTGTCAGGTCGTCTGCTGCTCATGCCGTCTGCTGCTCATGTCGTCTGCCGCTTACCTTCTGCAGGTGATGAAGGAAGAAGTCGTCCACTTTCACGATGTACTGTGACGTGAAGTCGTAGACCGGACTGCAATAGTTACCGGGTTTCAGTCAGCATGGGACCGGCTGATATGCGCCAGTGTTATGGAGAGAGAAACTGATGAACTTACTTGGCTGACTTCACTACAGGAGTGGATTGTATCTCAAATTCAAAGAATTCCCACGTACAGAACAGAGACGGTTCCTCATCTCCCAGAATTCTCAGTCCTTCCCGAGAAATGTCCATCTTGTCTAGAAAATACGAGTCATAAATAGTGCTGCATTTCTTCAAATTAACCTCAATTAATCCTTCAATTAATATTTTTAATATGGAATTAATCTTATTTTAATCTTGCCACTGCAAACTAGTTCCTGAGCTATAGAATTCACAGTAGTATCACTGCTACTGGCTGCAGCAGCTAATGTTGACATCACTGTAACGTCTTTGGTGAGTCATCAGTGGTATTCAACTGCACTGGTGTTCAGTTTGCTTAGATAAATATACTATCATACTTGTTCACAGATCTCTTTAGCATATTACTCTTGATTTTTCAGTGAAATTTACCCTCAAACTAGCCATAAGATTAATCTTCTGAGCAATTGATCTTAGTTAATCTTAGAATAACTCGATCAAAAAGTAGCACTAGTTATAAATGTGGAAATAAGACTTGAGGTTCATCCCTACAGCGAACATGAGGTCAACAATAATGAAATGTCACCAGTTACACAACAATCGCGCATAACCACGTGTAGTGAATCGCACATGACCACGTGCAGTGACATTTGTTAGCAGGCTGGTGGCATGTGCTCTGGGGATTGGGCTAACGTCAAAAACCGAGGTGTCAATTCTAGCACATGTACTTATGTGGATCTCGAACAAATTCTCTCCTCTCTCCAGTTGAATCGTTTCATCATACTCCTCCACGTCCGACTGCAATTCAAACAACCCCAGAGGTATAAGTAACAGCCTATATCTTGTACCGCACCATTGAACAACCGAGTCTAACTTACTCCAACCGGCTCATCATCAGCCTTGACCTTGTATTGTCGGGTACCATACGCCACGTCTTTCATCTGTGTCTCTAATTTTCGTATTCTTGCAGCTCGGATGTCGAGAAGTTGCGCATACTCATCGAGTTTAGACTCATACTCCGACTTGTTTTCTTCCATCTTCTTGTTGACTGCTTCGACCTGAGAAATTAAACCACAGCTGGATCATCCTACACAGAACATCTCATATAGAACACCCACACAGACCATCACGTCCGCAATCGCGATATTAATTAGCAACAAGATTCCTGTGAGAAAAAGAAAAAGCCGCACGGCAGATGGCGAAAATCATGCAAATTCTGCATATTAAGTTTTCTTAGAATCTCCACTTGCACTCTGCTTACTGCATCTGTAAAGCTGCCAGTGATTCAGAGATCCTGCCTCACACTGTGGCTGTTGTGTTATAATCTACTCCACAGCCTATCAACCCAACCGCAGAGATGTGAGCTAGAAACTATCACACAAAGCTGTAAGTCTAACCATTGCAATTTGTTTGACTGTCTATTTGGTTGTTAGTCTGCTGTGATTCTCTATTAGTAGGATGGAGACTTCGGTTGATAGCTCGGTGTCAAAACCCGAACATCACAAATAGATTATTACCCTCTGATCCCGCAAGAAAGAAGCAACCTCAAACTTCATCGACGATATATGTATTCTCGAGAGGTAGGAAATGGAGTAGCTGTTTGAGTGTAGTAATGAGACAACTCTAACCTCCTGCTGATAGTCCTTGTTGATCTGATGCTGCACTATTAGCATGTTTCTGGTCTTCTCCAGTTCCTCGATGGTTTCAGCGTGATCGGCATGCAGCATTAATACCTCTTTCTCCAAGTCTTAGAGGAGAAATCAACAGCAACGGTCAATGCTACTCATTCTATTCCAACAGGGCATAGTGGTGACCAGTTGCGCACCGACCTTTATTCTTCTCTTCTGAGACTTTTCCTAGGAAGTCAAGATTGTCCTCTTCCTTCTCTCTCCTCTGTTTTACAAGGACAAGAGCTTCCTCAATCTCTGTGAAGTCAATGGCCGACTCCTAAAACACCAGGCTCTGTCAATACGTATGTTCACTATTGTGAATTAAAAGGGAAGACAACTCCCAAAATAAAACCTTGGTGAAAAAGCGCATCTTTTCTTTTAGCTCGTCATGTTGTTCCTTGAGACGATAGAACTCTCTCTGCAGTTCACTGTGTTCTTTGTCTCTTCTATCTGCTACCGCTCTCTCAGCGGTAAGCCTGTCCAGTATGTTGCCTGTCCGTACGTACGCTCCGAGTTAAACACGAATTGTTAAACAAGGCTCTAGCCACAGTGCAGCACTAATTCACTCACCTTTTTCGCCAAGATCTGCCTTGAGTGTTGCTTCCAACTGAGCGATTTGAACTTTAAGAGCATTCTCTCTCTGTCTCCATTCTCTTTCCCTTTCCATGTCGAACGCACTGACGAGATGAGGCAGTATCAATATGACAGCAAACAAAAGCATAAAGCAAAAAAGTTGTGCTCAAATATTGGGTCAAGTAGATTTTGTAGAAAAGCTTAGACTACACACGAGATGAATCTAGATTTCAGACGAGGAATTCATAGAACAGCAGAACATTTTCAGATGTGCTCACTAGCATATCATCATGCACTTATTATCATTGGTAGAAATACTCACCTGCTCACAAGGTTCTCATTGGCCTCCTTCAGTATAGCATTCTCGTTTTTCACTGAAGTCAGCTGTTCCTCTAGTTCCTGGATGCGATTGGCCTCAGGGGGGCGCCGTTTCAGTTGACCTTGGAGCGCAACGACGCGCGACTGCTCTTGTTTGAGCTGGCTGTTTGCATCCTCCAACTGCCTCAGCAGGGCATCGTGACTGGCCTTCATATGGCTCAGGTTCTGAGTGTAACACACACCATATTTAGACTCAACCGAAATCATACAGCAAATAAACTATTGGCGACACATACAGAGCCTAGACTCTCAAATTGTGCTTGGAGAGCCTCAAGCTTTGTAGATTTGTCCTTGACCTCCCTCTGAAGTCTCATGAGATCGATATTCTCCTGAATATTAGACCGAGCGGCTCCCGTAGCTTGCCTCTTCAACTGCAGGATGTCATCCTCAAACTTGGCCTCTCTCAGTCGCATCTGATGAGTATTAATCACTCGGTAACGTCTAGAAGACAGTGAGTAGAGTAACACGAGTTACTCACTTGTTCGTGGAGGCCCTCTATTTCCCGATCCTTGTAGTTGAGGTCCTGCTTGAGGCGCTCTATCTCATAGGCTCTGAAAACAATCACACCAATGTTGCAGCAAGATATAACAGCTAGTCAACGAGACACATCTATTCTTCATCATCAACAGCAAAGTGCCTATGTTTAGTCATGCATCATTGTCATGTTAGCATGCTGTCAGCAGATGAACACCAAATAGTGAACAGGGTCAAGGGTTACGGCCCGGCAGTTAGCTGTTTAGTGGTAGTAAATCTATACCTGGTTCCTTTCTTTCTGTGAATCATTAAGTAGAGAAGGTAAAACGTGGAGACAGACATAAATAAACATATATACGCCGATAGATATAGGATACATACAGCTGAGTGTTTGCATCTCTGGCCTCCTCCAGCAGGCTGTGGCCGTATCGAGCATAATTGCCTGCAGAGACCTGTGGCACCGGTGATGTCTTCGTCCTACCCTGAGCAGGTCCCATAACCCGTATGTTCTTTCTTGATGACACTGGGTCTTTCTTGACACCCTATTTTTAGACAATGATGTCTTACTAATATGTGTAACTGGGACAACCAATAAGCGCTACTTACACTGTCAATCCTGGACTGCACCTCGCCAACAGCCTGCGACTTGTGAGGCGCCAGGGCCACTTGGTTTTGTAGCATAGACACACTTCTTTGCAGATTAGCCTTCTCTGCCTCTGAGCTATATAACTTCACCTTCAGCTCTTCTATCTTTTCCTCGAGTTTCGTAACATCCTTTGACACCTTTTTTGACGGACCAGCAGCTAACAATAACGTAAGTGATGGTAAAATTACATGCAAATACATTTACACCGAACAATGGATTGTCCCAGTTGTTGATGAGCTTGTAACCAATAATCTAAATGTGAAATTGAGTAGCTTTGATCGACTCTACATCAGTCTAAGTAGTGAAGTCGTATAAGTACAAGTGTGTTTCAAACTGTTACTGAATTGGTAATGGGACTCTTACCTGCAGCTGATTCTGCTTTCTTCTTGTCAGAGTTTAGCCTTACCAGCTTCACTGCAAACCTACCAATAGGGAATATAAAATAATCGTGAGAGTGAGAAATAAACTGATTGATCATCAGATACTAAATATCTAGAGAATGCAAACAGATCGATATTTATCATTTTACTTTTTCAGCTTTTCCTCCTGTTTCCGAGCATGACGCTTCAATAGGAGGTTGTCCTCTTGAAGTTTTAGATATTTGTCTTCTATCACTGCTCTATCCCATTTCCCAATAAGTTGACGCTCCCTTACAGCTTGCTGTTCAAGTTGATCTGAAAAGATAACTTTAAACTTTTAACAACTTGTAGAAAATAGCTGCCACGAAACTATATCTGATGGTGAAAGTAGTGGTAACGATTTGAGTAACCTATGTTTGCGAGATGAGAGGCACCAGACGTCAAAGCTCTCTTCTTGGGAGAAGGTAGATGGTTTTCATCGTGGACTGGAAACTCATCCATGATCTAGACCAGTAGACACGTCGAGTGAGATGCTTTAACCAGTGTCTTACATGAATATTTAGCTACAAAAGAAGTGAGACAATCTTTAGTTCCACAGGAAATTATCTAATTGGATGTCACTTACAGATCTAAAACTGTAGTAAGAGTAACTGACGACGGAAAGAAGAGCATATGCAATCGTAGTCATGGACGCTAATGGGTATCTATGAGAGAATTCAACTTCACAACGGCAGAAGCAATTGCAATAGCACAATAATAAGTCTCGTAGCTACTACAAAAAGATTTAAAATGTTCATTCTGGTGCATCTTAGGACGGTATGCCTGATCCAAGTTACCTAAAAACCGCTAAACAATGCTAGCAGTCTCCCTTTTCAGTTGTCGCCGCCACCATTGATGCTCATTATGCGCATGCGTCAACTTGAGAAGTCATAGCTGTCGAGTTTTCTAATATACATCTATATATCCATATTACCAGTGTCTTATTGATTTAGTATTCTATGTATGACAATGACGATGTGAAGGTTTTTAAAAGCGCACGCAAAATCTGAATTATCTCCTGCGTTGTAACGACCCACTAGAACGGTTATTTAACGATATATCAAATCAAAGTGTAATTCTAGGCACATATGTATCGCTATGGATACCGCTCCCGACTTGACTACTCATTTCCGATCTTCAGACAGCAGCCTGCAGCAGCTCTCTCATCAGCAATAACAACAACGAAAGAATAACAGGTATACGGACCATTACTCTTACTATCCACCACGAATTCCGTTTTATAGTTTAATGATGAGATAAGTTGAGTTATTTCGATCAATTTTGCACCTGATCCTGCCCAATGTGCGTTTTATATGTCTATGGGAACCTAGGAAACTTGATTATTCCTATCTTACGACTGCCCGTAATGACATGGTGTATATATCTCAGTCGAGGTAGATATTCCGCAGCAATTTTTTTCTAATCTATCGGGAAGCCTTCTAGTTCTATATTTCTTGGTTGGGATCTACAAGAGTTACAGTATGTCACTGTTTAATAATGGTGGCTGGTTTCTGCTCGGATGGTACGTGGTGGGAAACTAGTCGGGTAAACACTCTTTTTGGCTGATATTGAAGTAGGTTCTCCTTTGGGTGCTGTTCTGGTGTTCATTGCTACATGTTCCCTGTCCTCAACGATATAATTATAGGCACTGGATAAGATACAGTGTTGATCTTCATTTTGGAAAGTCCTTGTCAGTAGACACAGTCTGGTGGTTTCTTCTTCTGTGTTCCAAACACCAGATACCTAGCTGTTTCATCACCTCTGTTACTCTATCTCACGTCGACACTACATGCTGCTGTGGTATACTTACTTACATTACATTTGCAGACATCTGATCTCTTGATTTCAAACCACAAAACAGACACTGACTATCTTTTCTGTCACCCAGTTTTGGTCATCAAATTTGGTTCCAAAATGATGTGTATATGAAATGAAAGCCTGGTGTGTGGGAAAGGGAGAGGAATGCCCCATATAATACCAAAGGTCAATATTTTTGTCTAGGCCATGAAATACAGTTAGCTACTAATCTCTGCGGTGCACCATGTCATTGCAGCTGTAAGAAGAATTACTCACATACCCAGTGGGCAGAGGCTGTTGGTCATTCTATTTGCTGTTTATAGCACTACAAATTGAACCATCAAACATGACCATGTTTTGGGTGTTGTTGTGTCATGCTGGTGTCGGTGGTGAGGGTGAATCCAGAAATCCAATGTACTAATCATCAGCAATAAATTGATGAAGATTCATAGATAGTGTTGCCAACCCCAAATGGCAGAAAATTGTAGATTTCAGTAATCTAAAAATAGAAACCCCACATGCTGCCTGAGACCCATTTCATGGCATTTATGCACAACTACTCACCAGATACAACCAATCACTCTCTGTGTGCCTGTGGTGCACACAGAGAGTGATCTAATGTGGTAAATTAGCTGCCTCACGAGTTAAAAAAAATCGCAGTGTTGGCAACACTGTCATAGAATTAGGTGATCAGCAGTGCCATATATCCCGGTTGTGAAAAATCTGCATCTGGAAAATTCTCAACGTCTTCAGACATTCCTGCACGATAAGATAAGATAGGAATTCCGCATCCACGCGATTTATGAATTTACAATCCACTCTACTCACTCTAAACAACATTTACATTGATCATAGGTTCAGTTCATGCAAACACTCCGCTGCATGGCGCAGATGTATAAGGAGAGGACAACTCCACTCTTTGTATGTTGAGTGACGATGCGGCTAGTAGAGTCTGTAGTATAATTATTTCAATTACAAATAGGAGATCAAATTTTTCTACCTTTTACTTGACCTTTGTACCAGAATGAAACGTGTTCCAGCACAGAATCACCGTGCGATTTCTTTGATAGTGAAGCTATGCTACAGCAGATGGCAGAAAAATTATTGCTTATCATCAAAAAAATTTGCTGTATAAAGCGAGAAATGCTGAAAAATTCAAGCAACATTACCGCAACTTCATCCTTGGTATCAGCATAACCAGACAAAACTATTCTGTGGCAGCGATAAAACGTGGATGGTTTCACACCAGTCTTCAATCTAATGGCGAACTGAGAAATGAGCATAGTTTTGTCGTCATAGAGTGCATATTTCAATGGCAGAGAGATTCATCAGGGGTGCAGACATTTTTAGAACAATCTCTGTGGGATGTTGACGATACATCCACGGACAATGCCTTCCATGTCGATGGTCAGAGATGTTACACAGCATCCCTAATGATCACCATAAATCGGCCATTACCCTAATCCCAATCCGCTTACTGGAACTAAGTGATTGCAATGTTTTTTCCTTTTCAAACCGGAACTGACATACCAAAGATCGGTCAATGCTGATTATAATTTCACTCTTTCAAATCAAACTATCAAGTGTCTGAAAGAATTGAACTCCTGGCTGCAGCCTAGACTTCCACTGCCGAGGCAAAACTTGATACAAATTTATTTCGGCTTCAAGCACATCTTGAATTGATAAAGGATAAAATTTGTATGAATGGCATGGAGTCTCACTTGTATTGGTCACTGCATGCAGCAGAAATTCCAAATTTGCTTACAAGATTTGTAGTTCCTCTGCTGTGGTACTCCATTCCTTGTTCCATCGTAGTACAGGTCGTTGTGACTGTGCTGTGCTGTGAGCAGAGATACCAGGTATCAGTTCCCCATGGCTGTTTGCAGGCCTGTCATATGATAGGTCTATGATGGATATGCAGTGTGAGAGGCATCAGTTATGAACATCTGTAGGTAACTAAAATCATGCATAGACATTCAAATAGCGGTATCCTTATCGGAACCCTCACTTCATCTGCCATTGGGGGAGAGAGAGAGAGAGAGAGACAGAGAAAGAAAAAGAGAGAAATAAAGAGAA
>ERZ1740065.489-NODE-489-length-21337-cov-11.596654_pt1 | contig 21337 bp, 15 predicted proteins | sample MGYA00581738_ERZ1740065 | MGnify/ENA primary metagenome ERZ1740065 (study PRJEB43018, sample SAMN04849749) | marine metagenome | isolation source: floating plastic debris | place: Pacific Ocean | collected 2008-09-01 | study: EMG produced TPA metagenomics...
CAAAAGAGTTCACAAATGCTCACGAAGAAAGTAATACTACAAGATATTATCTATCGATGAACAACTTGATTGAATTTGGCTTTTGAAAGAGGATTTCTTGCGATACTGCGCTGTGATGGGCACTTTTTATGCGGATGCTGTGACCATTCAGGTATACAATTCGCCTGCGCAAAAGCAACTTAAACAACCGAAGATGAATCGATCAAATGTTGCTTCACCCTCCTCATCTTCTCCATCTTCCTAATTGCCACAAAAAAAGAGAGACAAATTCTGAAATGACTGATGAAGAGAAGAAAATGATACAGTAAAAATGCACGACTGATTGATCATCAGACATTTTTTTACACATCTATTGGCAGAATGTTGATCTGCTATTAGGAGAGAAGCAAAATGGGATTCAGTCCTATTCGTTACTGCGTTAGAGTAGAACATGCAAGCAAACATTTGACGACATGACATTAGGAAGAAGATAGTACTAAAAGCACTTTCCGCCATCTTCATGACTTTCTCAAGCCATATTATTAACATTTTGTACCAATCAACGCTCATTGATGTGGCTTTCTGAGCAGGGAAAGTTTAAAGAGACTTAGTTGCAACCTGGAATATTTAATTTTCTTGCTATGCGAGTTATAATGCTTACTAACTTGAAAACAAAGCACCTGATTCATCTTTATATATTTATATTTCTTATATTTACGTTTTTTATGATAATTGTATTTATATTTATCCTATTTTTATTTATAATTGATACATTTATATTTATCATGTTTACATTTTATAACTATAATGTATCATTTGGTCCGGAGACCTAAAGCTAATGCGAAATTTTTTACTTTTATGCCGGTAGTTTATGACCGCATTTTGACAAAATGGACAAAAATGCGGATAAAAACAAGTGCGCTTGAACTAAGTGAGGACAAAAACAGCGCTCCTGTATTAAGTGCGGACGAAATGTGGATATCATAATTCGCGATGCACACAGACACAAAAATAAAAAACTACCATTAGTACTAGTGTGATCCAGGGCTGGAAGCCTTGAACACAAACTTATGTCTCTATGCCTCCCTGTGACCTCCTTGAGGCTCTTTACCACTAACACCCGGGTTCACTAAGCCTCCCTTCGTCACTCCAGTCACTCACTGATGACCTATGGGTTGGGTGGTTGGATGGTATCTGTTAGTTTTGCAGAGCAATTTATCTTGATAGTATCATTGTGAGAGCAAAAAAAGTGTCCGCGACTGTTACTAAACTCTACAATGTGGCGTATTTGAACTGTTTCTTCCTCACATTTCATTTTAGTAAGCCCTGTAAAAAACAACGACTGCGGTGTTCTGAGCGGTGTTTACAGCTTAGTTACCCGCCCTCTGTATGTCCGCTCTTGACAAGCAATTGGAGGGAAATCAATGGGGTGAAAAATACTACTCCTCTTAGCCCTGGCTTTAGACTCGCCTTGACCCGCATTCAAAATCTCATGACTTGGCAAGGCTTTTGAGTGAACTATTCCTACTTGCCATGGCCTAATATTACAACGCTCTGGACCTTTATCAAAGTCTATTCCCTGGCCTTGACCCCTGCCCTTGGATCACATACAACACTGTATGGAATCCATGAGAACCTTCGTGGCACATTCAGATACCAATAATTGCTTTCAGCCCTCAGATTGCCTCATCAATTAACCAATATAGACAAAGAATGGCATCATGAAAATGCTCATGGCGGCAATGGTAAGCGTCTGAGGACAACCGTAAGAAACTGCGGACAATTGCAGGCTCAGCAATGCGATATCAGCATAAACATTTGATTTTACTCAGGTTTTGCTTCATCGTTATAGCAGTTTCTTATTTATAATTAGGTTGGATCGTCCGCAATATATATGCCTCTACACTTCCATGTGTAAACAAGACAATGAAGTACCTGGGAGAAACTAGTGAGCTTGTTCCATGGTCAGAACAAGGACACTGGATTATTATGCCATGATAGCTACCGTATATGTTAGCAATCAAAGACGAAGTTGTGTTTCCATTATGGTCCCTGCCCTTGACATAGGGATCAACGCAAAGTACCATTCGATGAGCTTTAGTAGGCTACAAACCTGATACACAGTCTCCGGTCTCAAAGTCACACCAGTATCCTCTCCCGCAGCCATCGTCAGGGCATCCTCCTGTATCATCAATACAAATACTTGTGCTTACAGTGGATCTTACATTCACATTGGCCAATTGGCTGGCTTATATTTCCAGGTCGTGTAACATTCATTACTGGGTCTTACCGGTTTACATAAGTTTAAATTCGCTCATCATCTGTGACATTCATGTGACCACTGATCCTCTAGTGGTGAGGACAGCTTATGGTGCAGCATTGACTGATTGTATTCTAAACGTGTTTGCTGCTTGACGATAGGTAAAGCTGGTGCCTACTAACAGTAGATATTCTGGGCTAAGGCTCGTTTGCAATAGAGCTTCTCAACCCGCACCTGTAGCTGAGGTGAAGCGATGGTTGCGCAATAGGTACTGAGTAGTGAAGCTCTGCTGCTAGAATTTAAGCTAAATGTGCATCCAAAATGTTGAAGTTTTCACTCTAAAACGCCGCAGCTAATGCGTTTGATTAGTTGGTGGTAATGATCAAAGGACACATACCACTTGGTGTCAGCATGTCAGCGCCTGTAGACCGCGGATATATAATATAGAGGTCAACTTCAGGAATATAGTCAAACCTATGTGACATAACACAGAAGTATTGATGGCGCCCATTTGTCATTTCTGTGACGCTCTTAAAGAGTAGGCTTCTCTTAAATTGCCACACATGGCACAGTTTTCTTTTCACACCATTTGTCTTAACATGGTGGCTGTCGTGGAAAGCAACTCAGTGGCGTAGTTGAGGACTGATCTAGAGCAGCCACTAGATCAGAATGCTGTAAGAATCCCAACGGAAGTGCCTAGAGTCACTGACACGGTGTAAAAAGATAGATGCAAACCTGTTTGTGGTTGAAGGTGAAGCTGCATGTACACCGCAGCTCTAGCTTACCAGGTGGATTAGGTAATCATATATGTCGGTAATCACTTGCTATTGCATGCACGGAGAGACACGGACAATAAAATTCCACCGCCAAAGATTTGAAAAAGGGGCAGCGGAGTATAGCTGACATGACTGTATCACTCATAGAACATGGCTCCAATACGAGTTCAACCAACGCAGCAGAGCGTACTGCTATTCTGAGCAGACATTGGTATACCAACCCTAGTTGCCATAGATAGATAGTATTTTTCACGGTCCTGGAAAATCTATATGAGTCAGGATTGAGAACACGATCCACTAGCGGTTCAAGTACGAGGAAGTAAGCAATGTCTGCTCTATAATTCTAAGTGATGTAACTGTTATTTACTGGATTTTCCTACCTCTCCTTTCACATTCTCCGGAGAAAGTTTTACAGGTGTTACCTGGAGCACAGTAATTTTTATTTGTGCAGACTGTGCAACAGAAATCGATACTGGGAATGAACAAATATTCCTAAGCACAATTCAAAATGGGAGCCATGCTGTTAGCGCTATTTATAGTGTGACTTTTGAGCCAACTTCGGTAAAAGTGATAAGGAAAAACAGGGAAAAGTAAGAAAGACATAGACATCTATTGGATACTGGCATATATCTTACCTCTACCATTGACACGACGACCCGAGCAGCCGACTAGATAAAGAAAGGGAGAGAGAGCAAAATTATAGACAAGCGGCGGACTGGGCAGTTAATGCAATCAAGGCAGGTTTACTGTATACAACCTATCACGGTCGCCACGAGACAGAGTAGAGGGAAAGTAACGCTGATAGAGACCTTCATGACTGCACCGACGTTCTTGAAGTCTGATGAGGAAATGAATCAAAGTCGCTCCAACACAAGCTATCATAATACCAGTATGCTTTCCTCGATTATAGACTGACGTCCATTGGTTACTAGCTGGTAACGAAAACCTGAGGTGAAATAAAACTACAGCACAGCTGTCGCGTGACATGTGACCATGTAATAGTTGACCTCAGGCTACATAGAAAGATATCACATGATCAAGATAACCATTAGCCCTCAGATTCAGCATGAGGGGGAGGGGAGAGACCGTGAGAGAGGGAGAGGGAGAGGGAAAGACAGAGGGCAGAGAGGGGGGAAGAGGGTGAGAGAGGGTGAGAGAGGGTGAGAGAGGGTGATATACGACTAATATGAACAGCCTGTAGAACCACACAAAAGGCTTCTTTATATTTTAGAGAAGAATGAAAAGAGCAGCATGTTAGCATTTACATAATGCCCATACCATCAGACAATGTCAACTTCTCTTGAAACATACTGCTGGGATATTTCCTCCATAAAGGACTAGGCAAGCTCATCACTTGCTTTGACAAGCCCACTGACAGGTGATTAACTGCCTCTCACTCCCCTCAAGGTAAGCCAAACGATCAATCTGTTGTCTCCCCTCTATAATATTTCCCTCAGCCGATGCGGCATAAAGTAGGTTGAACTCACGCGTCACTGCTGACTAGTTCAGCCACATCTATTTGTTGATGCTGGCAATATATGTTAGTGGTGGATGAATTGAGGCTTATAGACCGGTTGTAAACAACTTCAAGTGTACTGCAGACCAATCAGGTGCATCGCCCTAGTTTGCAATTAAATCTATATACCCTAGAAACATGAGGATATTGATTGATTCTGAGGGAAATCCTAATGTACACAGATGCAGTTGGGCGCTTGCGTGTATATTCATGTGCATGAAAAATACCCACCTCTCCCACGTACAGCGCATCGTCCTGATCTCAACTGGACCATGATTACTATTGCTGCCAAGTACGACCACCTTAATTGCTCTCCATCTCTTCTACTCTGACTGTTTCCACAGCACTAAATGGCGTATGTTCTGGAGCACATATTGCAACTGACGCATGTTACATGTTACATGTAGGCTGCCATCAATTTCAGCGCACAAACCTGTTCTGTGAACTGAAAGACTGCCTCAGTGCATAGCTAAGACCTAACTCACAGTAGATGACGGCAGGCCAATACGGACTGTCTGAGTCCTCAGCCATTGCAGTGGATAGCGTCTGCATGAATTCACAAATGTAGGCAAAGCAGTGACTTACTATCGCCTTCCAGGCATCACCATCATATTTCCGCTGAAGCAACTCATTGAACAATGGGTATTTTTTGCCTAAAGAATTTGGTTGGAAAGTGATTCAAGTGGAGGCTTTCATGTGGTAATGGGCCAACCAACAGCTTATCATCTGTTGAAAGAGAAGCATTCTCTATGCCGCTGTTAGGAACATCACAAACTTCAGGTTGAAGAACCCAGCCAGGATTGACCAGTTCAGCATAAGCTTTTAACCTTTTTCTACAACGCCACTAACGTAATTTTGTGACGGTGGCACACGCAGACCTTTGATTACGTCACTTCATAGCCAACACACCATGTTTCTTTTTATACTAGCCCAAGGCCAGCCAGTATGTCACTATCTTTCTATCTTTCTTTATCAGGCAATAGTTGGATAGTTTATCTGCTAGAGTTGAAGTGTAGCGTATGATGAAAAGCAAGCTTTTTGTGCTATACAGCTCGTCCCATCCACCGTAACTGATATGTACCGAATGCCGACCATATAGGTCATTGCCTGCAGCCTATTCACCATCTGAAGTTGCAGCCAATCAGCGTACAGCATATTTAGGCGGCAGCAGACTTATTAGTATAAGGTGAACGAAGATCTGCTTTCGCGAGAATCAGCAGGACGTTAGCAGAAGAACCATTGATCAGTTATGCAGTGACGCTTTCCAGCCAAGTGATTGTGCTACGCCAGGCTAACAGTGGCTTTGTTCTTGCTAGTGTGCTCCGAACATGTGTAGCTCTTTGTGTTGTTTCACTGCATTTCCTGCGTCAGACAGAAGGATACAGTCATAGTAGAAAGGTTGACAACCCTTACTCCAGCTATCACACCGAATAACCGCAGGATTGCGTTAACTTCCAACGAGTACATCACTCATCAGCTTGTTTTTTCTACTGATACTTCCTCCGCCCCTGTCGGTAGTGATTGTACCTACTTGCGCAACCTCAAAGATGAGCTTCCTCAAGTCATCATAAATGGCATTAGTCCCGCGTGTGACAGCGGAGTCCTGCAAAGAGCTGCATTCGTGTTTTGGTTTGAGCAGAGAGGAGAGATGGGGAAGAGATTTTAACTGGAATATATTCAAATGTTTAAGTCTCTCTGTGGGTATTGCGCCCGCGCCGTCTTGAGAGATATCTTGGTTAGCTGAGAATGAAGAAGAAAGCCAGATACCCGCATGTCAATCCAATATCCTGCTTCACTGGCACTGTCATGTTGATTAGCTGGGAATGAAGTAGTAAGCGTTGACTACGCTAAGTCTGATACCCTCATATCAACTCTATGGCATATTTCGCTACCGCAGCTGTGTTGCTTAGCTGGGAAGGGAGAAGCAAGCATTAGCTACGATGTCAAGCACTGTTACCTTAAATTTGGTGGAATAAGCACAGCTGGTGATAGCTGATCGGTAGATAAGAAGCTGCAAGCTTGTTGATTGTTAAAACAAAATGATCATATACTATGAGATCGAGAGATCACTAACGCACTGTCGCCATGTATTGACTATGGGTGATCAAGGGGATAAGACAGCTGCTGATAATGCACAAAAACAGCACAAGGCAACTGTTGACAACGCCGAAGGACAACTTCCGCGCCTTAGACCACCGGGTGACGCTAAGAAGATGAGCTTCTGCTTGCTGCTGTTGATGTTGCGGGTTGGGTGGCTAGTGCAGACAGGTATTATTTCTTATGACGGCGTCATGACAGCTGATGTCAGAATACCTCTGGCTGAGAGCGGTTTCCCTAATCGAACCAACAACTTAGATTAGCACAATAAATGTTCTATGTTTCCACCTACAATTCGGCTGTAAACATCATATTATTAGTTTAATACTGATATCGTGTGATCTACAGGCAACATCCTGCTGAACTAGAATCAAATATTACTCATTATTAACTGTAAGGGAGAGGGGTTCTGATCTGTGACTTCTCAAAGTTCTGAAAGTTAAGTCTCTAATATTTCCGTATCTGGTCATTTTTAAGATTCCACGTTATTAACCTGTACTAAAACCATCAATTAACTTAGAGCAGCAAGCTTTCGCTTCTGACTAAATGTTGAAACAACATGTTGTCAAACTTTGCAAGACAAACGAGATATCATGCAATATTAAAAGATGAAAACACTGCTGCCCCTTTCATGAGCCTTTCACCATATATCCTATGCCTGCTCATCTAAAATGACATGAAATGAGTGTCATGATGAGAGACGCCCAGCAGGAGATGATCAGGGAGGCGACAACGTACGGAGAAGAACCTTAGGAAACCATCAATTACAATTTTCACTCTAAATTCCGACAAAACACAGGAGATTTGTCCAAGATAGCTTTTAAATATCACAATAGATTGTTCCAACGTATGACTGATTTCATGGAGTTTGAAAAACTTGAAATTAGCATCATGGATGATATGAAACCTAAATTTGTAACTGCCAGGTTCTTCTTGTGTATGACGCAGGCAGGAAATATGATTTAGTGTTTTTTAAAGCTAGAATAGCCCGCTTACATGAGTGTAGCAGGTGTTGTGAGAGTACTTTGTTGCATGTACTTGGAAGAAGCTCCCATAAGCAAATCATAGAACAAATCCAAGCAGATAGGCAATCTCCCACACAGAGCAAAGGCCTAAAATCATGCTTTTGGGCCCCTGAATTGCAATGATCATAGGAAGTAGATGAGAAAACAAAATTCTGTACAAGACCATTTATGACAAAAGTTTCACTCATCCGATTTCGTATTGTCTCTGTTGTTGTTCATTACCACTTTTAGTGATACTTTACTGCTATTCTATGATCATCTGTGGAGTACGATAGAATAGGAGCTTGTTCATAAGTCTGTTTTGTCGAATCAAAGTCGACGCTGTTGTACTTGATTGCGATTAGATGATCAATTGTCACATACAGTTAGGATTGTCATAAGATTGAGCCAATCTTTCCCAGAAAGCTTTTCCCAGTGGGGAATTGTGTTCAAGATTAAAATATATAGTGATGTGGCAACACCGTGCCTGTTGTACCGCTTGGCATGTCCTTGTCCAGGTGCTACAGTTCTGAAATTGCTATATGTAAGGAACTGCATGGATTGATGTGTTCCGACATGTTCATAGCACAAGCCTTTGAGCACTCGATCCTAGAATGGCAGCTAGTATATTCGATATGGCAACTGGTTGCAGCTATGCACAAAAATGGTGTCACCAGCAGACTTCGTTTTATCGGCAGCCAGGATTAGAGAGCTTCAAACGTAAGTGGCAATAATTACACTCCAAAGTGTAGCTTTATGATTACTGCACTCATTATATAGGATGAGATGGGTTCTCATGGCTCCTTATCGTAACAGTCAAATTCTTGAATTATTGTTTTGTGGTAATGGATGATCAAAGTAATTTGCGTAATGCTAACGATGGACCGGTTAATCGAACCGATCGGTACATCATGACAGGCCAAACTTTGAGCTTCCCACTTGGTTGTCACTTCCAGCATAATAAACGCTCGGCAAATAGTCTGAGGGTACCTATGTTATCCAGGATATAAGTCAGGCTGGATGTTTTCCAGCACTCTAAGTACCTGCACTACTGCAGTTAGCGCAACAGAGTGAACGGCCAGTCATCTGTTGGGTAGATCTAATGCAATACTACTAATGTTGGCACGCACAATTCAAAATGCAGACATGCTGACTGCAATTGCCTGCTGCCTAAGAGTCTTGTCGGCTTGTGCTGGAAGCATTTGTGAGAAAATGCATCACTGCTAGTTTGACTGTTGACCTGTACAGTGGTTAAACCAGACGCAAATGGAATGGCATTTCTCTTACTTTTGAATACTCAGATTTGACTTTTACTTTTACTTTTACGTTCTGACGATACTATACTATGCTTTTTCCTTCATTTTCAGTTTCAGGATATGATTGATTTGATTTGATGAGCGATGCTGCTATAATAGAATCAGTGACTCTCCTCGAACCCACACCATGGAGCTGTACGTGCACCCCGTCAACGTGGGCTTGCGATCACAACTAATATCTTGTCACTACGCACAATTCAGCATGTTCGAGCTGGATGAATTTAATTCAACATGCTATGTTTTCATCACACAAAATATAACATATTTCTTCATCTGTATATCAAATTATCCCGCGAACACGCAGTTGCCAGATTGGGAGTCGCAGATGAAGTTTGTAGGACACCTAGAATGGGCTCTGCAGCCACGAGCTGAAAAAGAGACAGGAATTTATGAATAAATTTTGTCCAGTGAGCATGGTAACTATGGTAATGCTATACTAAGCATAATGAGGACCATATTGATGATTAGTTATCGGCGTTGTATTTGCTCTTGTCAAGGATTTTTCCGAATGAGTTCAGAATTATTTTGAAAGAAGTCATAAATTGTGACTAACATTCTAACATCTGGGAAAAAACCTGAGCAATGTGTTAGAAGCTGATAAGAACTATAAAAGTAGTGTTGGCAGATTTTCCAGGATTGTTGATGAATTTTATTAGAAGGAACAGAAAATGTTATACTTATGAATATATCAGGAAGCAGCTCCGAATGGTGTAAACATGTACAGACAACAGGCAGAAACCTATCAGTACTCTTACAGCAACCGGATCAAGCAAACCCTCACCGGAGGTAACATCGTCCGGTCGCTGTCTCACACTTATGACCAGCGCTACTGGAACCATAGCCTAACTGGAAAACATATTACGGAAATCTGTTGGATTAAACATGGGTTTTCAATTGATTGGTAAGTGCCTACCTAATCGATGCAATCAGTTATACACATGCCACATGAGGCTATGATGCAGGATGAGATAACAGACTGGTACCTGTGGGGGAGCATCGGTCAGTGTTTCTGTTGCAGCTAAGTCCAAAGCCACAGTCCTGATCACCCTGACAACCTACAGAATGGGTATGAAACTGCTGAAGTCGTACATATTGTGAGGTAAAACAAATGCGGAATAACGTTGTGCAAAAAGTTTGATATCCGACAATACGAAGTAATCGCTCCCATCACAGCCATGCCGCTAACACTACCAACTGCTTGTGAAAATGCCTGCTTGCTTGGCACAGGTGCCTATCCCATGTCTAATTCATAATTGAGTTGATCACATGAAGCTGTACGTGTGACTCAATGAAGCCATATTATAAATACTTTCGGCTTTTGTCATTCTCCCGTCGATATTTTGCGCATCAGTATGAGCAGGAGTAAGCGGGAATAAGCGAGGATAGGCGCGCATAGGCGCGGATAGGCCCGGGAGTGAGCGTGAAAATCGACAGGAGAATAATGAAAACCACACTTTCTATCAGTCAAAGCTCAAATTTGTGCCTTTCTATGGAAGGGAAGTGTAAAGAGACTATGATGCAACCTGGAGTATTCTATGTGGTGTGCTATGCGAGTTTTTCATACTTATTAATATGAGAAAATCGCGCCTGATTTACCTTATGGGGAGTTCTCTATTCCATAGCACTATTAATTTTATAAGCCGGTCATCAAACAGTAAGTGCCTATCTATTTCACTACATACATTTTGCAGGTGATACAATCAACAATTCATATTGTTAGAAAGCTTTATCCACAGCGCTAGACATACCATTTAGCCCAATGACCCAGAGCAAACACATAGCGGCATACAGGGCTGTGAGCATTGGAAACAAATATACATCTCAAGGCCTCCTCGTGATCTCCTTAATGCTCTTTACCACAGATACTCGGATTCACTAAGCCTTGTCTCAGTCAGCAGTCTCATTGACGGGTACTTGAATCGCTGTGTCTGAATCACTCGGTAATCCATTGGCTATCCAGGTAATTCAGTAACAAGCTACCGTTACGAGTAAGAATAGAAGACATTAGCAGACTAAAAAACTAATTTCCTCCGTAAATCGGTAGATAGGAAGCTGGTTTCTTTCAAGTATCAGTGACAGACTCTGGTAGTCAAAGGAGTCTAGAATTAATCTGTCTCGCCATCATGTCTGCCTTGAATTACAGCTACCTGTTTGTTGTATTGTTGTGGGTCATCGCAGGAAAATAAATACAATTCCTGTTGATTGAAACCTAACACAGAAGTACTGAGAAACGCTTCCTCCACAACTTTATTTCATGTCTAATACTTTACAAGAAGGCTGTTGGATTAGTGAATTACTAAACGACTGAAACACTATCGCCATTTTCTGCACCTGCAAGCTAAAATTAGTTAGCCCAAAGCTTATGCCATGATCTGATAGATATGTATTTCATATTTCAGGCTATCATTGTTAGGAAAGTATAGTACAAGGGAAGAAAATTCCTTGCTAAAACTTTCCGGTTTCTCAATTCTTCTTGTGCTTAGGTTTTAATCATTCGATTTTTTGATCTGATGTACCGATGTGCCCCCTCCCGGGTATGCAAACTTGACCAGCATCCTAATAAACACTGGCATCGATTATAAAACTATAAAGGCAGCCAATCAGAAGCGAGCAAGCTCATTACGACTCCCGGCTAACACCGATCAGCAACTTGCCATCAGCCCTCACTTATTTAGCCCTAGCTCCGGTCAAGATCACCGAAGACCGCTCTAACTTGACTCAGTTGTTCTGTTCCCTGATTGGGTGATTCTGGTGAAAGTTCTGGCTGTATATACCCAATGATTTTACAGTAAATCAAGGTCAAAGATAGTTGGGACCAATCGCGTTCAAATTTTAGGCGGCTGCCGGCTAGTTTTGATTGACGGCCGAGATATTGGGCAAGTGCCAGCGCTGGCAGTACTGGCAGCGCTGACAACCGCAATTACCAAGTGCACCAAGTCAACTTGCTTTGAGCAGCTCAATAGTCTACCCAGCTAGTAGGACCCCATCTGAGTTGATATGAAGATGGCCATAGAAAGTGAGAAAGATCGATCTCCTTTGCTAACATTACATATGGATTGATGGGGAGTTAGAGCATGTGGGTGCAGCTAGTCTTAGGCATGTATGGGATATGAATGTAACTGCAATGATCAGCTAGATTCTGATGAAACTAGGAGATCTAAAGATACTTCACCTAAATGGAAGTCAAGCTGATCTTTACAACCCACTCATTGCTGGACATAGTGTAGCAGCATATCAAGAGTAGAGACAAACTTATTGACACAAGAGCAATGCATTTTATCATTTATAATCACCAGCAAGCACGCTCACACCTCTATCTTAGTTCAGGCAAAACTACTCCATGTTTACTGAGTAATAGTTGTTTACTGCTCATCCACTACATTTGTATGATGATGAGTTCACTGTGGTGACAGACAGCCACATGTGGATATGTTTCCAGTAGGTTCCATTGGAACCCAGTTACCAATCATAACATAAGAAACTAGAGGGACAGCTCAGTTAATTGATTTCACAGGAATTGCCACCCGGTTGCCAATCCTCGCCTTTAACAGCGAAGTGGTGTTTGCATAATGGTCACTGCCCTTGACATACGGGTCAGCGCAAAGTATTTATATACCGTTCAATGAACAATAGTAGGCTACAGACCTGCTACGCACTCTCCAGTCTCGAAATCACAATTGTATCTATCCTGGCAGTCATTGTCACTTGTGCATCCTCTTTTATCTTCAATACAAATAAACCCTTACAGCAGATACTATACTGACATTGGATAATTGGCTGGCTTATATTTGGGCTCTTAACGCTCATTACTGTGTCTCACTGGTATACATATGTGTCAAATCTCCCTCGTTGGCCATGATATTTCAGTATTTTTATGCCAGAAATTACGGGAAAAGTTGCTATCATTATTTGTTTTATAATATTTTCCTCTTCCTCCACAATGAGAACTTGCCGAACTGAGCTCAAATACAACAGATTGCAAGCTGGAGAGGTAAGGGGTTTGAAATATGACTTCTTACACTTCAGAAACACAGAATCCCAAGTATTTTCCTGACAGGTAGATTGATAGTAATAAGGTCCTTCGCCTATGAACTTATAGGCCCACCCCAGGGCTGCTTTAGGTCCGCATATGGTGATTCTTGAAAATACCGAGAGGCATTAATTCTACGACCTTGACCTGGCTTATCCTAGATCAGATAAGCGCCTATTCTCATAGTTTCAGCAGACACCCATTGACATCCGGCGACTCCTAGCCGGGACACATGGTCGCTATACAGATTAACAGCTACACCCACAAGGATACGCAGCAATAGCATCAAGCAATCAGCATAATTTCACGAACTCAAAGAATAATGTCTTCTTCAGTTATTAAACACCAAAGTTGTCAATGTCCCATTGCTATCCACTACTAGTATGTTCTGATATGTCATCTTGCCATATCATATCATATTATATTACCACGATAGCTGTTGAGCTTGCAATGTAGCACAGCTTCTAGCAGTGCATTACCCATGCGAAGGCTGTCAACAATGCTGTTGGTACACATGAAGAGCGTACTAATCATGTATGATAACATAGGCAGGTTTGAAAATGATGCCAAAAATACTAGTTATGGATAGCGATATAGCATTGAAAGTTTTTATGCATAAGGATTGAAGAATGCGGTGGTATTTAAATTAGGGGAGTAAGGCTGATTGCTTGATGTCATTGTATTGCATCATTGAGGGTGTAGCTGTTGATCTATATGGCGATCATGGCTCCTGACTATGAGTCGCTGGACGTCAATGTGGGTAGTAATGCACATGGCTGTTGCTGACATAACTCCTCTCCCACTATTTATAGAATAATGGCCTAGTGATTTAGCAAGATCAGATGTTATTCATATACAGCAGCCTCCCAATTCAATTCTGATAGAAATGTCTGTCTTTGTGGGCATTAGTAGACAAACTACACTGACGGGAAGCACGCAACAAGCACGAGCAAGGCTCATTTGACCTTGATATTGAGTCAGACTACCATTGCTCGAAAACCTTTTTGATTGGGTACTCAGAAAATCACCGGGAAATTATGCGATGATCCCCCTGCAAGATGCAAACTAAGGTAAAAGGTAACACTGTATTGGATTACAAAGAAGTTTTAGCCCAGTGATTTTGCAATCTTGGGTTTCAAAACCAGTTGTTTTCGGTGCGAGATTTTATAGGCGCTCGTTTTTTATTCAACACGGCGTGAAAATTCCTATGTCATGATTAGTGCTAGAGCCGGGGTTTGATGGTAAAAAGGTTTTCTTAGACAGCTTTCAATGCCGTAAAGTATATTCTTTGCAATGACTCGATGCAGATAGGTGAAACGTAATATAGGATATTTCATTCGAAACCTATTGAGCAACCATACATACCTGAATATAGACCCTGTAGATGACAAGCTGCTTTCAATTAGTAAGATAGGTAATAATTGGTAGTATATTGGCAGCCAAATGAGTGTAACTATTCCCATTAGTCTTTCTGCCAGAGCTTCCATGACATCACTTCCAATTCGCTCATCATCTGTGATATCCATGTGGTCACTGATCACCTATTGGTGTGAACAACTTCTGGTGCGGAACTGACAGATTGTACCGTGAACGCATTTCCTACTTTATTAGGGATGGAGCTCATGCCTGCTATCAGTAGATGTTGTGGGTTAAGGCCTGCTCGCAATGGACCTTCCCAGCCTGCAGCTGCAGCTGAAGTGAAGCAATAGGTACTGACTGGTAAAGCTCTGCTGCTAGAATTGGAGCTAAGCGTGCATCCAAAATGTAGAAATTTTGCCTCTAAGACTTTGCAGCTATTTTTTTAATTGGTTTATGGTAAAAAGCAACGGGACGCATACCACATGGTGTAAGCATGTCAGCTCCAATAGACTATGGATACATAGGGAGATGAACTTCAGGAATATCGTCAAACCTATGTGAGATCATACGGAAGGATTTTTCGTTTCCATGATGCACTTATAGAATAGGCTATTCTCGCATCGCTTACTGATGAGCAGCAAGCGCCACAGTTTTCTGCTCTCACTATCTCTCTTAAATTGTGGTTTTCATGGAGAGCAGCAAGACCTAGCACGTGTCACCAAGACTGCCAGCAAACTAGCCAAGCAAATATTCAAGCTACCAAATGAGGTTATAGCTCACAGGATTCGTAGTAAGGCATGGAGGCTAGCCACTGCCACAGCTGATGACTCACTTATAAATTTTGATTCTCTCCCATCTGGCAGATATAGAGCAATTAGACATCGCGCTGCTCTCAGAAATAACTGCGTTAGAGCTAAAGCCTTCTCAATTTTGAGCAAATAGTGATAAGCTTGTTACTTTTTATACTGTTTATACTGTTCTACTTATTAAACTCCGAACTTTAACAGCTCATCTTTTTATAGCAGGAAACATATTATTTGTCTTATTGACACAATAAAGGTACATATCATAACTCAACAAGGTAGTTGAGATCTCATCTAGTGCAGCCACTAGATGAGACTGATGTAAGAATCCTAACGGAAATGCCTAGAGTTGCTGATGCTGGCCAGCAGCAGATACGATTTGCTGACACAGTCTGAAAGGATAACTGCAAAGCTCTTTGTGGGTAAAGCTAACATTGCAGGTGCAGTGCAGCTCTAGCAGCCGAGTGTGAATGGGCCTTAATATACATTGTTAATCATATTATTGTGTGGACAGAGATACTGGGACACGTGGTGGAATACCGGCGCCAAAGATTTGAAAGAGGGGCTAGCCGAGTACAACTTACATGTCTGTATAACTCACACAGCACGGCTCCTGTTCTACTTAAACTAACACTGTAGAGCATATTGAGCAGACTTCTGAATACCAACCCTAGTTACCATAGATAGCGTGTGTCTGGGTCTGGTAAAATCTACATGCGTTGGGATTGGAGAAAATGATATACTACCACTTCAAGTACAAGGCAGTAAACATTGTCTTCGCAATATTCCTGTGTGATATAACTGTTACTCGCAACATATTCCTACCTCTTTCTTCACAATGTCCGGAGAAAGCATTACAGGTGTAACCGTCATAACAGCCTTCTTGGAATAGAAATCAACGTAGCATATAAAAAAATATTCCTTGGCACAATTCGAAAGGGAACCTTGCTATTAATGCTATCGATAGTGTGTTTATTGGGCAATAATAAATCAACTTCATGCTGGGATGCCAAGCATCTGTACTGCACTGACCTATGACGCACTTTCCCCTGCGCACATCGCATCTCTCATTTCCTGGACATTGCTGTGTGTGAAAGCAAACTGCAACATACAACTTGACCCTATAGTTGTCCCACTTGGAGAGCATTGATGTTACAAGCTGTTTTGAGCCACAGAAAAATAGTAAGAAAGCCAGAGACAGCCATTGGATCTTGGAAACTATACATTACCTCCACCGCTGGCATCAATACCCAAGAAGCCGACTGGATAAAGGAAGGGAGAGAGAGCAGAATTATAGGCGAGCAACAGGCTGGGCAGTCAATGCAATCAAAGCAGGATTACTGTATACAACCTATCACAGTCGCCACTACACAGAGTAGAGAGAAAGTAAGACTGATAGAGACCTTCATGACAGTACCGACGTTCTCAAAGTCTGATGAGGAAATGAATCAAAGGCGCTCCAACACAAGCTATCATAATACCAACACACTTTCCTCAATTTTAGATCGAGGACTACCGGATACCAGCTCGTAAGGAGGAGCTGAGGTGAAATAGAAGCATAAAACAGCTCTCATGTGACATCTGACAGTGGAAGAGTCGACCTCAGGCTAGGCTCTGGATTCAGCGTAAACTGTCTATGACCAAGGTTACTATGAGGCAGAAGATATTTGAGGTTTCTTTGAATTACTTAGCGTTGTAGCCACCACATGCTGGTACCAGGCATTACCAATTGTTATCGACGGCCACAGCAGCTGCAACCCGAGCTAACATAAGCGCAAAAACCACATTGATAGCAAGCAGCACTCTGATTTCAAATCCAGATATGACAGTTATGACAAAATCGTTCTGCATCCTTTTAGGGAGTAACACTAGCCTGTTGGAACCAGAAATTTCAGTATCTGCCTTTCTTCTTTTCTCGCTCTCTCCTTCTCTACTGCAATCTCGTTCTCCTGCTCCCTCTTTCTGCGCTTTGTACTGCGGACCAATCAGGCACATTATCCTAGTTTACAGTCAAATCTACATGTCCTAGAAACATGAGGTTACTAATCAATCCTGAGGGAAATCCAAATGAATACAGATGCAGTTGCGCGCTTACATGTATCATCGTGTGCATGAAAAATTCGGACTCTTCACATGTACAGTCCATTGTCCCACTCCCAACCGGACCATGATTACTATCGCTGCCAAGTAAAACCAGCCTACACGCACTCCATCTCCTCCACTCCACCTGCTACTTTCACTGCGCTACACTGTGTATGTTCCGGACTGGTGCATATCAAATATAGGCTGCCATCAATTTCGGACCAGCAACACATTCCGCAAACTGAAACTGCCTCAGTGCATAAGTGAGGCCAAAATCCCAGCGGATGACAGTAGGCCAATATGGGCTCTATGAGTTATTGGTCAACACACTGGATGGCATCCGCATGAATTCACATAAGTAGGAAAATCAGTGATCTATTATTGTCTTCGTAACATCACCATCATAATTCCAATCAAGCAACACACTGAACAATGAGTGCATTCCGCCTAAGGAATTTGGCCGTTAATTGATTCGAGTGGAGAGTTTCAGGTGGTGATGACTCAACCAGCAGTTTATCATCCGCTGCAGGAGGGTTGCCAATGCTGCTGTTGCTGCAACAAAACTTCAGGTGGAAGAACCCAGCCAGGATGGACCAGTTCAGCATGATCTTTTAATCTTTTTCTATAAGGTCACCATATCATTTTGTGACAGTGTCATACAGAGGCTTTTCATTACGTCATTTCAATGTCAATTTATTAATTTTGATTTTTTTCTAGTCGGTATGCCACCATCTCTTTTTAACAGCCAATATTCAGATAGTTTTTTCTGCTAGTGTTTCTACTAGTGTTAATAAAACCGCGTAAACATCACCTCATGATTCCGGCGCATGGGTCTGGCACGCCTACCTGTAGGGGAGTAAAATATGCAACGTGTGAAGCAGCGATTCAAAACTGCTGGGTTTCGGGTACCTAAGACAGCATGACGGAAAGGTTTGACACACCCTGCCAACGACAAAGAGACAATGGGATGGGACAGTATGATGAAAGGATGTCTTAATCGCTGCCACCCAGATCATCTGACTAGTGTCGGTGAGGAAATCAGATGTTGTAGCTCTGCTGTGCAACAGCTTGCATGGTATTGAGGACTGTGATGTATTTGGTATCAATGAACCGTGGAGCAGAGCTGTGGATTTGAGTAACTAATCAAAGACCTGAGTCGAAGACTTCAGCTACAATTTAGCAAAATCGACTTGCTTGATGGTAGCTATCAAAGACTTGCAACTTGAATTAATCAGTTCACAAAAGACCGGTAATTTAGTTGATCCTGTGTATTGACTGACCTGTATTTCAATTCAACTTATCAACTCACAAGCAGTTTTCACAAAGCTTTGTTTGATATAAATTATTTTCAAAAAGCTCAGAAAAATAAGATTGATTTCTGACCATTTATAACACCACTGTGGGAGGAATAGGTAGCTGATTCGATCAACACTAGAAATAGACTAGTGGTTCGAATTACTCATGACTTGGCAAGTAAAAACTACTTGAAAATTGGCTCGAGAGACTTGAAATTTGAATAGGAAGTCATTGAATTTTGACCTGTGATTAAAATTTTTAAGTGACTGAAGGTGCTTTCAAGCTATGCCGATTCAGTCAGCTCAGCAGTACCGGCTGACGGAGAGCCTAGTATGAAAGGAACTTTCGGTCGAGTGGGACAGCCTGCCAGCTGATCGGCAGGGATCGCTTCTTGCGCAATTGAAAGCTCAATCAGTAGCCAACTAACTGAACTATCAATCGGCTGCCTATGTGAGAGGACCTGCTCAGCAGGTACTAATCTTGGCTGATAGCCAAGATCAGCTATCGGCAGGCTGAATCGCCGTAGTGTGAATCCACCTTTATTGACTTGAGTTGTGAAGTAAAATCAACTTGAGACTTGACTTTTGACTCGCTTCCCACAAAATATGCTGACGTATGACTTGAGACTTAGTGACTTGAACAGCTCTGGTAGTGCACCTGCGCCGTCTCAAGAGATGTTTAGGTTAGCAGAGAAGGGAGAAGCAAGTCGGCTACTCTCATATCAACTCTATGGCATATTTCGTTAGCACTGCTGGGTTGGTTAACAGGGAAGGGAGAAGCAAGCGTTTGCTACGAGATGTCAAGTACCCTTACCTTACAGTTGGTGCAATGACTCAATAGTACAGCTGATGATAGCTGATAGGTATATAATATGCCGTAGGCTTGTTGACAGTATTAATATAAAACTCGCACCGTCACCATGTAATGACTATGGGTGATCAAGAGGAAAAGAGAGCCACTGATGATACCCAAGAGCAGTATAAGGGAATTGCTGATGATGCCAAGGGAGAATGTTCATGCCCCAGACCACTAATTGACGCTAAAAATATGACCTTCCGCTTGTTGCTGTTGATAATGTAGGTTGAGTGGCTAATGCAGATAGGAATGATTTTTTCCTGGTCGACGGTCTCATGATAACTGATGTCGTAATACCGCTGGCTAAGAGAGTTTTCCTACTCAAACTAACAACGCTGATTAGCACACGAGATCTTCCATGTTTCCAACTAGAATTTGGCGGTAAGCATCATATTCTTGATTTATTAACGATCTTCTGTGATCTACTCAAAAGATCCTGCTTTGATCAACATCCCCTCAAGTTTTACCTTATCGTAGCTGTAACAGTTCTGACCTGTGACTTCTCAAAATTCGGAAAAATGAAATCTCTACTATTTCTAACCCTCCCACCTCTCGCCTATACCCTTTGGAAACATTGTTCTTTTCGACTTATGCTAATCACAGTAACAGACAGAGGAGTAGACATCGCCAGTATGTTACCGATGTATGCCGGGATCTAGGGGCCGCCCATGACCTGATGGGTCTAGAGGCAACAAAAAAACTAAAAAGTGGTGTGATATGTGGGAACCATCGAGAGTCAGGCCTGAGCTGCTACCAGCCCCCTTCTCCCCACAAAAGCTGACACTGCTCACAGAATTTAACTAACAAACATGAAGACTATTGTTCCAGGCATCATGGAGAATTTTATGTGACACTATCATCTGTACCAGCCAATCTCTATGGTGTAGGGCCATGTGCATTGCACTGCAATGGACACCAAGTTGATCAAGGCAATACAGTTGCTGAGGAAGATATAAAGGGATAACCAGAGAGGCTCTGCTGGTCCTGATACAAATAATACTACTACGAAATGCACTCTTCCTTTCTATTCATGAGTCATAGCTTGAGTCTCACAGCGTCTGCACAATTGAGCTCAGCTCAGCAAAGAAAATCTAAGGAAACCTCAATAGACCATTAGGAAACCAAGAAATAACTCCAGTTCTCATATCTTGCAGCCAAAATACTAGTGAATGCAGGTAAGTAGTACTAGAGTATTGAAAAATCTGCATGTGCTCTAAATGTTAACTCCTCTTTCACAGGTGGCGGTGTTTGACGCATCATTACCAGTTGCCCAGCAGCGACTTACTTGCCAAACTTGCCAAGTACCCAAGTTACAAAAGAGTACGCTGATACTTTAAACGTGTAATGTGGCGCAATAAAGCGTACTGAGGACGACGCAACCTATAATTAGCATTATGGGCTGGTTTTTTTACCATTCATTGCATTATTCTCATGTTTTGAGACTCAGCACAGCAAATGGGACAGAGTACCTCTCAGGTGAGGTCTTCTTAGTTATGAGGAAGTGGTGACTGCAATTTTCAGGGTCCAAGGGCCACCTTGGCCCTGGTGGGGTCTGGGGTATTACCCCAGTTGGGGTTAGGGGATAGCGCCCCGAGAAAATTTTTGAATGCGAGAGAGTGATGAGGAAGTGGAGAGAAGACAGAAAGGAGAGAGGAGGAGAGGGATGGAGTGAGGGGAAGAGAGGAAGAGAGGAAGGAGAGAGGGGAAGGAAGAGGAGAATGGGAGAAGAGAGAGAAAGGAGAGAGGGAGGGGAGAGGAGAGGGAAGGAGAGGAAGAGAGGTTGAGAGAGGCAGGGGAGAAGGAGTGGGAGAGTTGCAGAGAGAGGAGAGGGTTGAAATGGGAGGAGAACGAGAAAAGTGAGCGTGGGAAGATGAAGAGGGAGGGAAGTGAGATACGGTGAGAGGGAGGGGGAGGGAGAGAGAGCGAGAGAGAGAGAGAGAGAGAGAGAGGGGCGAGGGAGATGG
>ERZ1740065.490-NODE-490-length-21335-cov-12.036842_pt1 | contig 21335 bp, 16 predicted proteins | sample MGYA00581738_ERZ1740065 | MGnify/ENA primary metagenome ERZ1740065 (study PRJEB43018, sample SAMN04849749) | marine metagenome | isolation source: floating plastic debris | place: Pacific Ocean | collected 2008-09-01 | study: EMG produced TPA metagenomics...
ACACAGACATCGATAGTGACACAGACATCGATAGTGACACAGACATCGATAGTGACACAGACATCGATAGTGAGGCATTACGGGAAGGAAGGCGACTTTTATCCACACTGGTATACATTATATGAGAGTGCAGTAATGATAGGTTATTGTGTCTAAAACTATGTGATAACATTGATCACAAAATACAGCCTCCTATCATAAGCTCATGATGTCAAATTACCCTTAAGGTACTAGTATTGACACTATCTACACAAACTTTCAGTCTTATAACAGCCATCTCTATAACTAGGCTTGGATATGTTATGATATCTATGGAATAGTTGTGACTGAAGGATTATCTGACTGTAGATAGGCAGACTTCTCTCACTAAGGCGAGAGCCTATGATCTCCTATCTGGCCTGCATGAAGCAGTCAGTAACCGATGGAACTGCATCTATGGATGCTGAAATTTCTTGCAGCTATGGAGGCAAGGTTCTGGCTGAGGCCTGCTGGATGTACAGCGATCATCAGGAGCCCGTGCAGATTCTTCTGTGGTATAAACAGCATTCCACCAGCTCGCATAGATTGGCTTCTTAATGGCAACCTAGTCAGCTTCGGTGAGGCCGGTGGCAACAGCAGTCTGGCCTGGCTAAGGGTTAATAGTCTGAGTTATCGACACATCGGGGAGATACGTTGTCAGGCTACAAACCCCGTCAGCGCTGTCAGCGTTCTGAGTGAGTCTGCTACAGTGGAAGTGTACGGAGCTCCGGAGATCAGCGCTAGCAGCCAGTTAGTCCGATACATCCTGGGTTCCACAGCATTTCTCAACTGCTCATCACTGGCAAACCCACCAGCCACAATCTCTTGGAGCAAGCAAGGAAGCGAGGCTACGCTCTCTCATAGCCTCAGGTACCAGTCATACAGCAACGGGACGTTGACGATTACCAACTTGCAGGTCACGGACTCAGGCTTCTACACATGCACTGCAGCCAATGTGTGGGGATCCTCTGCTTACACTGTCCTACTCGATGCAGTCGGTAAGCATGATAGGAAATTCAAAGTATCACTACCCATCATGCACTGCTATATCCAGCTTTCATTTTAGTGGATGTGGTGGCCCCGATATTCACTGCGACTGTACCACCGAACATAGTGGTGTATCCTTCTCAACCCGTGACCTTCACCTGCATAGCCTCAGGATCACCTCCTCCAACAATCAGTTGGACTGATGTGCGTCATTCTTCTCAAGACTTAAACGACAGCACTTCCTGTAACTAGATCCATTTTGCTTTCTTCAGCCTCAGGGAGCTGTCACTCAGAACAACACTTCATCAATTGGTATCTTGGAGTTTTCCTCTCCTGACCTGAGAATGAATGGCTCTTGGTCCTGTATGGCTAGTAACATCATGGGTTCTATCAGACACCAGTTTACCGTCATGTATCAAGGTACCACTGCGTAAGGTCACTGATGGAGTAGCTACTTATAGTCGCGGTTCTAAGTTGACTATTGTGGGTTTTACAGAGCCACCCGTGATTACAGACCCTCCTCCTCTAGGGCTAATTGTGGAGAATGAGACTGTCACACTGCCGTGCATGTGTCATGGAGTGCCAGAGCCGAGTGTAACGTGGATAACTCCTCACCGCCATTCACTGACAGGCGGCTCGCGACTGGCTAACATACAAGTTGTCTCAGACGGACTGTTATCCATCCGACGTCTGACGAGGCAGCAGAGCGGAGATTACGTCTGCCTGTGTGAGAGTGAGGCTGGCTCTGACAGCCTGACTATCTCACTTAGGGTGTCGTGTAAGTCTAGCAGATAATTGACTGCGCGTTAGTGAAGGCCATCCATAATCAGTTTGTATTCCAGATTTCCCCAGAATGGTGATGCGGCCATCTGACATTATAGCCTCTGAGCTGAGTTCACACAGCGTTACGTGTTGGGCCGATGGCTACCCCCAGCCTCAGATTGAGTGGTACAGATTGGATACCAGTAGAGCCCTGGTATCAAATCCATCCTACAGCTTACTAGCCAACGGGACTCTCATATTTGATGAGATGAGGCGCAGCCTGCAAGGCTCTTACGTCTGTGTGGCCAGCAACCCTCTGGGTAGCGTCAACTCATCCTTCTCTCTCACTATCCTCAGTGAGTCCAGTCGACAACCCTAAGCTTGCGGGCGATCCATCGGTGTAACTTAACATCACTCCCTTATTTACAGCGCCTCCTACAGTGGTTGTCTCCCCTGCTTATCTAGTTGTTGACATTGGTATGGATGTAATGATAGACTGTTTTGCAAACGGATCTCTACCGCTATCTGTGAGCTGGAAGACCAAGGGTCTGCCTCTCCTGCAAGGTAATGGCATCAAATGTTGCTGACCGTATCAGTTTGCTGTATCTCACCACATTTCCTCTACTAGATGCCAGTGTGGTGGTTCTGGCCAACAATTCGCTGTATATCAGGTCAATGAGGGTGGATCAGTTTGGGATGTACGTCTGCGTGGCATTGAATGAAGCCGGCTCTCATAATGCCTCTACTTACGTCACCAGCGAAGGTAACCTACGCGCTGCCTTCCACTCGTATTCTCGCTGTAATCTCATCACTCATGTCTGATATTTTCTTGCGTCACAGATGGACCGCAGTGGGTCAGAATTCCCCAGAATTCTTCTGCTGTGATTGGTTACTCTATAAAAGCGATCTGTCAAGCAGTCAGTTTTTTTCCACTGGTCTACTCCTGGCTTTTCCAGCAGGAGTTGTCCTCTCTACAAAGTTTGATAGCTTCTGCATCGACAGTAGGAACTCTCAGCATTGAGGTACTGTTCACTTGCTGCTCTATATTCGTGTTGTCACCACCATCTACATTTACATCACATCACCTCCTTACAGGAAGTGAGCGATGACATGCAGGGGTTTTACAGCTGCGTGGCTCAAGATGGCCGCAATAGTATCTCCGCCACGATCTACATCACAGTGATCAGTGAGCCCTGTCTCTATGGAACTCGTTATATCACTGATCCTTGTGCTGACTTGAGACTAAATTTTTTTTTCAAACAAGGTTTGCCTGAGATCCTATCTAAGAATGAGTCGGCCATTGCGGTCGAGGGTGCTGAAGTCTCGTTGTGGTGTCAGTTTGATGGCCGTGGAGCCCCTACCAATGTCACATGGTACGATCCAGCCAATCAGCTTGTGACATATGGTCCATACATTCAGCTGAAAGATCTCCGAGTGGCCACTCACTGGGGCCATTGGAAGTGCAGAGGTTGCAACATTGCGGGCTGCACATCCTCACAGATACTGCTTCATGTTTTAGGTAAGCACGAGGCGTATGTATGTTTTTTTCTTAATTTTTATTCTACTCTACTATATTCTCACCTGCAGGATCTCCTATTGTTGAAAACGCCTCAGTGACTAATAGTAGCCCACATGTGGTAATTGAGTGCGGGTACAAGGGGTCGCCCCGACCTCAGCTCTACTTCCTAGACTCTCAGCTTAACCCAATAAGCCTATCTACCGCTGGCCATTCAGTATGGTCACATGATGCTGGCATACGTCTCACCATTGAGGAAAGTTTTGTGATGGACAGATACGTCTGTGTCGTCTCCAACAGCTACGGATCTGATCATCTTGAGATCAGCAGTGAGCTGTCGTCTACACTCCGGTGAAATTCTGTCCAACTTGAATCAACTATTGATTGTTGTTTCTCATTTTTGTCAGAGCCATTCAAACCATTTAACCTGCAAAGCAATGTCACCAGTCACTCAATTGTCATCAGCTGGGAGGGACAGTCCCGATATCCTCCTACCAAAAAATATCTCATCAGTCATAGAACTCGGACTTCATCTTCATCAACGATAGATAGCCTAGATTCCTCAAAGACGAGTTACGTCATCACGGGGCTCTCCCCAAACACCATAAATGTCATAGCCCTCAGTGCAGAGAACGCGCTAGGTAGATCACAAGAAGTAACTGTGAGCCTGACAACAAAACCATCAGGTGAGTTCAAGGTTGTATGAAGGTCACCCTAACAGCACATTGACTACATGCTATTTGCCTCGTTTCAGCTCCCGGTAGAGTGAGAGAATTTATGGCGAACGTGACATCTCCTGGTCTAGCAGCGCTGTCATGGACAGCTCCTGAGGTCTTACATGGCAGGCTGGGCAAGTGCTCCTAGCTTGCTGTTACAGTGTTACAGTGTGATATATTTCTATGGCCATCTTGTTGTCTTACAGAGGATATCCGCTACCAAGTGACAGTTATTTTACCCGGAGGCGAAAGAGCGGGTGAGAAGACAAGCAGTCTGAGTCTGTCTCTCTACATCCCATCACCAGGAGCCTATACAGCAGCAGTGACCACGTATAACACCGTATCTCCTCAACTGCTGAGGAGTGAGGCAGCCACTCTGACCTTCACCTTTACCCCAGCAGAAGGTCATTGCATTACCAAGCATTATTATTCTGTAATTCGATTCGCTGATTGCCTCCCACAATGAAACTTTAATAGATACTGCGCACTGAGAGATTATTGTGCCGTGATTTTGGATGCTGTTTTTCTTATGTTGAAAATCACCAGTATCCAATATCGGTACCGATATCGGAAATCACCAATATTGATATCGGTATTGATGTTGATATTGATATATATATTGATATCAGAAGACATCTTCAAGGCTAAACCTCATTAATTTACACCATTAGCGCTATTATTTAAAAAACGGAAACGTTTATTATTCAGTACTAATAGTGAATGGCCTCTGAGAGCTGACAGCCCAAGGTCACTTCCAGCGAGTGAATGGCCTCTGAGAGCTGACAGCCCAAGGTCACTTCCAGCGAATAAACTCGATACGGTTCCTCACGGGTTCTTGTTGTTCTTTCAGTTGTTGTTCCCATTGGAGCTCCCAGTAATATCTCCTACAATGTACTGGATGATGGCGGAGTTGTCCTCTCGTGGACTGTGAGTACCAACCATTGATATACGGGTGAATCTACCACCCTCCTTCATATGACCATTGTGTTACAGCCCCTCCTAGGGATATCTCTATACAGCATTAGCTATACCTTCTCTGGCTCAGCTGTAGACTACATTCTGACTGAAAGTTACAGTCACCACTTCAGTGACCTTGACCTTGGTCATACGATAACTGTCAGAGTAGCTGGCGTGTCTACCGCTGGTACTGGGGTTTACTCTCAGGCAATAGTCATATTCTCCCCGTCAGTCAACAGCAATGGTTAGTGGCAGCACCGCTGTCCGTCACACAGTGCGTCACGTCATCAGTTGCACTTCCAGCAATCATATCAGTCATTATCGTGATTTTCTTCCTCTATTTGTTCTTCACTAACAGCCAGCAATCAAAGAGACTTCACTGAGTTCCCAGTTATACTGTCCGTCACATCTTCCCATCACCTACAGCTTTCAGCACAACCCTCTGTTGAAGCGCTGTGTCGTCTGCACTGTTTCTTGCTGTTGATTGTATTTTCATCTTCCAGACATTGACAATATCCTGTCACCCGAAGTGACGGATGAATCTGAACAGACTGGTCTCAATCTCATCCTGGCGATGACGTTTGGTATCACACTTGCGATACTGCTCGTGATCGGAGTCGCCATTTTATGCATATATCGAAACATGCAGAAGGCGAGCCATGACTCCACTGGAATAAGCAGCAAGGTATTGCGTCAGCGTCACAGTAATGGAAACAGGTAAACATTATCACAGTCAACCCTCCACTCCTATAAAGAAATACAGTCGACCCCCACGCCTATAAGGAACTAGGCTGGTGCTCCTCTATGAATTCATACTTTGATGCATAGATATTATTCTCTCACTTGGAACTGTGCGTGAGGATCAGAATTTTATCACACTATGTCTTTTGGCAGATGTAGTATCACTGCAAAGACTATTTTTTCAAAGATGCTATGTGTAGGAAAGACTCTTTGCAGTGACTCGGTATCTGTGCAGCCAAAAACAGAGGGAGACAACTCTGCCAAAGCCTTGCCATCCGCAAATCAGATACCGTTTCCTCATTTTTTGTTTTTACTATTCAGCTCAGTATCAACGCGTCTTGTTCTAGGTTGAATAATCTACATGGTTTATCGTACGATGGGGAGACAATTTCTGATAAAGTTGTTTACCTGTCTGAACCAGGTAAGACTATAATGATTTACATTGTTCTATACGATACTATGCTATACGACATTAATCTGTACAATATTTGAGTGATGACTGTGGCATTGGTTTCATAATTTCCTCCAGGGGGCAGTGACTCGGTAGTTCCAATCTCAGAGCGATATGGCCCAGTCCTCTGGACCGGACCTGAAAGAGCCGTCGATGTGATCGACTCAAGCCAATCTCGACTCTCACAGGACGAGTGAGTGGAGAAATGACTACGAATGTCTGGTCATAGTACAATAGCAGATAGATATTCATCTTTTACAGTGTAGTCGAGGAGCGAGAACCAACTGACAGTCTTGGAACTCTGATACAGGTAAGGCCGAGTGATCGTGTTTGATGTCATCGCAGGAGTCAAATGTGAACGCTGCGTAACTCCTGTTGTCTAGGGACTGGAGAGCGACGGTTTCAGCGTGTCAGATCACTCGACTGTGAGAGAGTAAGTGTACATGGGTCAGTTCTCTCCTTACACACGAAGCTGCGTAGCAGCTTCACAGGTCTTCTGTTCCAGATCGACGTCCAGGAGACAACCCCTGGAGTGACGACGTGTGGAGTGACGACGTCTGGAGCGACGACGTGTGGAGGCAGCCATTTCCTGCAGCATTTACACTTTATTTCAACTGCACCATTCGACTTCGATAATAGAAAACTGGATGTTTGGACCACTTGATTGACACAAAGGATGCCTGCACTGCGCGTGTGTAAACCTTGTGATTCATTGAAGGCTCTGCCGAGGCTTACAGACAAGTAGACTGTGCCTCGACGGTCGCGCGGCAGTGGGGGATGAAGATTAACTTACAAAGATTAATGCCTTAAAAAATATTGAATACTGGTCTGTACAGGGTGATGAGCCGTAGAGGATAGCGTGAGCTGATTGTGTCTTTGGCTGCCCCAATGGAGCCTTCGTTGAAGTCAAAACTAAAACTGATATTTATTATGGCGTCGGTAGAGAGCCCTGGACAGTGTAATGTGGGCAGAGGTTAGCAGGGATGGGGATTGTGTAGGTGATGCGTTACGCGACTACAGCGGACGGAAGCTGAAGTCGTCTCCACATTGCGCGAGGAATTACTTGAGCCACGAGGCACTGTAAGAGAGGTCGTGGCTGCCCAAATCGCGTCATCCACTCTGATTGGTGAGGCACTCAGCAGGTGTCAGACAGACTGTCCGTGGTACGCGCCTGGCTGGTATCGGTAGTCCGGAGTCGACATTAGACTTGTCTTCCCTTGGCTGGAGGCTTCTTCGTCAGAGTCCATCAGCTCTTGCTGACTCGAATGCTTGGAGCCATTTAGCTGCTCGCAGGCAGCTGGCGAATAAGCAGCATCTCTTTGAGTCCTTGACCTCGTGTGTTGAGGTTTGCGTTGAGATTCGTATTGATGGTAGACGTAGTAAACGACTAGCGATATCAGTATGAGCACTAAGACCACGAGCGTGCTCGTCGCACCAAATATAACAGACTTGAGGGCTGCCGGAGACAGCTTGTAGGATTTAGCCGATGCTCCAGTTTTGTAATTGGCAACGTCTGCTGCAATAAATAATGATGATGTCAGACTCGAGAAGTTCAGCAGTTCTTATAAGAAAGTCGTCACTCACTAGTCGGTATGCAGCGACCTCCAATCAGTTGGAAGCCATAGAAACACTCTGTGCAGGAGGAGTTGTGTGCCCTTACACAAGTGGCACAGCTTGAATGACATGACTGGCAGATGAGGCCTCTGTTAGGTACTGCGTCGCCGTAGTAACCGTTGGGACACTTGGTGCGGCAACTGTTCTTTACATAGAAGGTGTTATTCGGGCATTGCGTTATTTCTGTAACAGGGAAATAGATCTACTGAGTGATGAGGCATGAAGTCTGCTGACATTTACACCTAGAGTCATTTGAACGCATTGACCGTCAGTTTACTGACCGTCTGAGAAATGGCTGGCTCCATAGAAAGGAATTTTGAGTGTAAACAGTGGGCGCACTGGAATGTGCTCTTTGAGAATGGATACTGGCCATGCATAGGCAGAGAGACAAGAAATCCATTACTATGATAACTGCTAGTAATGGTTTCCTTATCTAGGCTTAATAGCCAGTGACAAGTAGAAAGCTAACACTGAGTGGCTGTTACATGTCTCAGTGCACCCTAGTACTGTCACTCTACTGTCACCTCACGAATGGTAGGTCACAAATGCACTTACGATGATCGGGTCCGATACCGGACTGTGGAGCACTGGCCGAGTTGGGCCTCAAATGGTCTGATTTGTCTGTAGAAAAATTTCATAAGTCAAACAACAGATGGATAGAACTAGACTGAGATCCAATGCTACTCACCCTGACCATTATTAGCTGTGGTTCTGGCTGATGTGTGATGTAAGACTGCTCTGGGAGTTGTCCAATTGGAAGACAGTACTGCAGCAGATGGCATAGTGAGGGAGACAGCAGCCGGCTCCTCAAGGCGATCTGTACCAGGCTGTACAATCGCAGCCTGAGAGAGAGAGGATCAGTGATCATGAGTCAGTGAAATATCTCTGAATTAAAGATGATTGGGTATTGTGCAAACCTTGGGATAAGAGTTTTTGACGGATTCTGGAGTAGGTGCAGCGTTCAAGCCTGTAGGTTCGAGGGGTGACGTGGCTGTGCCGTACAATATCAGAGTCCAATACCTCAGAACTGCAGGCTTGGCTGAAAGATGAGAGCGATGAGTCAGCAGAATTGGTGTCGGGAGGAGCAGTGATGACAGTTTGAGGCATCACTGACCTGCGCGGTAACCGTTGGATATTTCCAGGATCCATTCTCCCTCCGCTTCCTCGCCCCAGTTGTGAGTTGTGAGGAATGCCCACTCGTTAAATCCCATCAATGAATTATCATTCACCCTGGATGTGAGAGAAGATGTTAGAGAGGGTAGCCCGAGAGAAGAGAGGTAAGTACAGCTGCCAGGGCCAACCTCCTGGTGAGAAGCGTTGATCTAGTGCCAGAGGGAGATGTTAGCCAGATCCTGACGTCTCCTCTTCGAGAACTTGTCAGCGATATTTTCGCCTGCACGTGCTCCACGTACTTCACGTGTCTATCGCTGCCCTTACAGCCGAGTGTGGGTACGACGACGCGGACAGTCTGCTCTCGCATTATCACACTACAACAGCCCATTGAGGGTGAGGGAGCAGTCAGATATGACAGGAGGGAGAGAGGGGAGGGGGGCAGATAAAACTATACTCACACGTCACGTCGCTGGCTAACCACTTCGCACACGTGCTGCTCCGGCAGGCTGGTCCAGTTGGCAGCCAACTGGACCATTCTCGCGGCGTCCATCATACCAAAGCCAAAATGGTGGCTGACTTTTCTACCGGCGCCATTTGTGACCCAGTCTGGAGCCTCAAGGCCATTTGATGACGCTGCTAGGACCGATATGTACTGCACATCTCTCCACGTCAATTTTGGGCTGCAGCAGAGATACACAGCATAGCAGTGAGATGTCTTGGAAGGAATGAGAGTGAAGACAGCAAGGAAAGAGGGCAACGCTTCAGTCTAGCTATAGAGTGAATCAACTCACCATCATGGGGACCAGCTAATCACTTTAGGGCCATGGGAAATGACAATTACCCCTTGAAAACAAGCTAATAAAGACGACCTCTCCCAGCTGTAGACTGAGAACTGTGACTGATAACAACTAGATCAAGGGCAATGCTAAATCCGATTACAGCCCTCCACACTGCATGTTGCGAGTGTTGAACGAAGCAGCGGGGCACTTCGAGGTTGCACATGTTTCAAATTGAACTGGGGATCAGTGAGATAATCACATTACTTAACTGCCAGACAAAGGGAACAGGAAGTAAGACGAGGCAGTGCAGAACTCAAAACTGAGATCTTACTTGGCATGTAGAGCGAGAGCCACGATACCAGCAGCAAGCGGGGCGCTAGCGGACGTGCCCGTATGAGTGCCAGTGCAGCCACGGCGCAGATCCGTGGTGGTGATCTGTCTCTCCTTATGATCTCCGCTGCTAAATGTAGAGACCAGGGTGGAGGAGCACGCCTCCGAGTACCTGCAGGAAGATGACAGTATTGTCACGGCAACCTATAGTTAAGAGGAAGTAGACTGCGTGTGGGCGGGTACGTACCATGGTACGTTACCGTTCTCAGTGGCGCTGCTCACGGACAGTGTGTATATACTGTTAGTGTAACCGTCGCAGTTACAGTTGTCTGAGTCTCTCCCTCCATTACCAGACGCCCAGACGAATATAGAACCTTTGCCACCTCTGCCCTAAAAATCAAGTTGGTTTTGAGATTGAGATCTCTCCCCAGATGTGGCCAGGCCAGACAGTTTTATTGCCCACATATGTCTACCACATCTGCTGCCACCATATGGTGAATCCGAGTTTTTTCCAATAAATTTTACAAGCAGCAGCACATCATTCAGCCGGTCTCATGTTACAGACATTATGCTGTCAATTGCCTCATACTGGACTGATTAATGGCCGCTATATCGCATGCTGCACTGCAGCCGAAGGTCAGAGAGGAGGTGAATAACTGATATTACCTGCTGTACGCCTTCTCGGAATGCTCGGCGGGCCAGCAGCGCGGGACCATCCACAGTCTTACCATCATCGTCTGGGCCCCAGGAGGCGCTGTATATATCGATGTGGTCACGGTTTAGACTGAGGGACATGGCCTCCACAGAATCTGTAACGTCTCCATCAAGCATCCGTATACCTGCAGTTACGAATAGAGAACGCTTGGTCTGGGCACAGCAGACAGTGAGAGGGAGGGATAATTAGAGAAAATAGCCATCACAAATTGGATAGTGTTATTTACTGGATGCTGTTGCGTCAGGCATTTAGGAGGCAGCTGTGAGCGCTTATCAATGTCTCGTTACACTATCGAGGCATTAACAACAGAATTATCTATCAATTAAATTCCTAGCCGTAATTGTGGCTTCAGGCCGGGATAAAATCTGAGAGAAGGGAGAGGAGCGTCCAGGGTGTACAACTCACCGCCTATTCTCGCCTCATAGGCGACGCCTACCCCACAGTTCGAGTTGTTGGCTGCAGCTGCCACTTCACCCGCGCAGCGGGTTCCATGCCTGTAAGAGAAAGTCCCATCACTCAGCACACGTATGAGAGAAGGTTTGGGCTACAGATGGTAGGAGGGGACCGACAAACACAAATCCTAACTAAACACAGTACTTCAATCTGACTTCTAAGCAAGTGTGACAGTCAATGGGGGCTGCGGTACTCGGCCATATGTTGAAGTGAGGAGAGCAGAGGGGCGTATCTCATCATTGACTGATAACCGCTCACTCGCATGCGGAGCCATCGTTATAGGGTGGCACGATTAGCACCAGTAGAGCATCGTATCGGCATGTCAAATCCCTGTGCAGTTCTGGCACTTAGTCCATTACCAGGACAGGCGGAGGCCATTCACAAGTGTGTGGGGTGGGAGAGGCAGTGTAGGTATATACAGCAGATGATGTAAGTGAAGAGCTATGCGCTGGCATACTTCCTCAGTTCAACTGTCAAATTAAGGAATTAATGGCTAACGGCTTATTCAACATCTGGCACTGAAAAACTACTAATGGGTGTCTAAGCTGGGCAACGAAAACAGCAGAGGATGAGGGGCAGATTACCGCTTGTCTCTCTGCGTCTCTCTGGTCCCCTCCTCCTCCCCCCACACCGTAAGAAGACATCTGAGGGGAGGAGAGAGAAAGAGCCGAGACGGAGAGGTGGGAGAGAAGGAAGATGGAGGCGTGATTGGGGAGCAATTGAGTGAAATTGAGAGGATAAAGCGAGAGAACATTAGTTGACCTGTTTTCGTTGGTGAAGTCGTATCGAGGAGTGGGATCGCTGTCTCCGCTGTTGATGTCCCAGCTGGCCTGCTGATCCTGGAGAGCAACAAATCCAAATTACTACCAGAGAGACATGGCAGACACCCAACTACTGTACAACCTCAAATGGAAGCAGGTCTACTTTTCACCTACTTGAGCTAACAATTGAATGAATGCCTAAACAATGGTTCGATGGCGAACTGAAACAACAAACAGCAGATGGTTCCTGCTAATCGGCACATAATTATAACCAAATCTGGGCTTGTATTCAAGGCTGGCTAGTATTGCTACTTGTACAGTACATATATTCATAGATACTTTTTTCATATTACGTAACAACAACAGAAGGTTGAGACATGTCAAATGGAGTTTGGAAGTACCTCTCCTGCTGTGATGTACAATCATGATTGGTGAAGACATTCAATGATTCAGGCATTGGTGATGTAATGATTTAAACCTTAGATCAATACTCCTCATCACTGGAGATAAAAATACAGCAGTCTGTGCCGCTAACTCAATAACTGCTGCACTCACTGCAAGTAAAGTCCTACTACTAAACACGCGTCTGCCGTGAAAGCAAACAGACGGAGAGAAGACAAGCAGATGCGGCATCCATACCTCGACGGGTGGAAAGATAGGCAACAAGGGGTGGCACTCACGTAATTGGCGCTCAGGTCTGGGTGCACGCGCTCGATACCGTCGTCTAGAATTGTCACAACTACACCTCGACCCGTATATCCCAGTCTCCAGGCGGCCTGTACATTCATACTTATACTCCCGCTCCTCGCACCGCGGTCCCACTGCGGGACAGTCAGCAATAGTTCATCAGTACAGTGCCCCAGGAGGCAGCCTAGTGCATAGAGTTCAACTCACCAGGTACCATTGATGTCTGAACTCTCTATCATTGAATGTCATAGCGTCTCGTTTCACTCGGACCCTGATTTCCTGCTGGGCAAGCCATCGGACCTGAAAGGGTAGTCGGTGCATGAGATACAGCGATACAAAGGGGCCTGCAGCGCTGATGTCATCATCTCAGCAGTCACACTCGGGCATCAAAGCCTAGACACTATCTTTGTTCAGGCGTTTATGTACATAGCAGTTGAAATTGGTGAGAATGGAGGTTTGGTTGCGGTCGCAGCCCCATTATGTCCAGTTTGGCAGGTGAGGAGGCGCCCTCCTGTAAACAGAGTGGGGGCAGCAGCGGTGGCGGCCATGACACTGACCACATTCGCTGCCTATGAACTGGGAGCATCCTACCTCTGGCTCCGACTCGAGCCTCGTATGGTGTCGCTCACTGACAGCGGTGGACCTCCTGGCCACCTGGTGGTGGCGGAAGTGATACAGATCACCCATAATCTACAGCGACAGACGAGGGGGAACGGTCAGGAGTAGTAGATAACATCAGTCAATTACAAAGAATCAGCGAACAAACAGGGGGCCTGTGTCTACCAGTGCCCGCAGGTACTGTCGGCCACCCAGCCAGATTATGATATCAGGATCATGTTTGAGCTTACAAACATTTCCACAAAACAATCAGTCACGTAGATCTAACTGCCACACAGGTCCGATATCAAAGTCTAGAAATATTGTGATTTTCTAAAGCCAATACAATGAGCTGTATTGTGGTGCTTAGCTCGCTCCCAAAGGCGCATTGTACCCTGGTAAAGATTTAAATCAGGCCTGATCGAGCGAGACCTGAGATGAATGGAGATAGTTTGTATGTTTCGTCAATACTAAACTTGACATGGTGAGGCAGTCACAAGCAGTAATGCGAATTTGATGGCAGCAGAAAGCATTTGTGGCGTTTATATTGTACTTATTGAAAACAATCTTGGCATTTTAGGTACATTGTAATTCTATGACACTGGAGCACAATGTCACAACATCATCAGCCGACCTGCACAGCTTGGCAATGAATGACAAGTGCCTGCACTAAGTATGCAGTGATGAGGTACATGACATGACACGACTGTGTTTACTGAAGCCATCGATCGCAGGTATTGATTTGACCTATCTACCGCCTCACGCCGGCAAATGCACTGGCAGCGCAGGACGATATCGCGACATCTCGCTGACTCGTGCCGGCGAGCGAGCTCTCCGACCGGACGCTAGGAAAACAATCAATGGACTGCCTAGCCTCTTATCAGATTATACTGAGCTTGAAACAATGGAGCCCAAGCAAATTAAATATTAATAAAGACATTCACACTTGTGCAGGGGGTAACACACCCCACACCCAACTAGTGACAGCGCTGAGTATGGACGGAGCGATTGGTTGTCTGCACACGTACCTTGCCTAGATAGGTGAAACCAGTGTTTTCTGCTATACTCCGTGCTTTTCTCTCACCACCTTCTATGTGAACAGCCCAGAGGTTGCTGAACAGAGCAGCGTGTGAGAGAGTAACAAGGCACAGTATGCAATGTGCTATCCATGCCAGGTTTGCCATGCCTGACGATGTTTATAGCATGGATCTGAATCGACTGAAATACAAGAAAAATCTACTTTAAAATCTACTACAGTAGCATACAGTTATTTCACTCCTTGTCACGATCCACACAGTATCCAAATGCTGTCTGGATGTAGATATCATATAGGTGGGTGGGTATCAGTCATTTTCCATACGAGAGATATTTGTAAGCAACTTACTGTACTATCCCTCGCACATAGAAGCTGATTCCAACGGCGAATAAAGTGTAGTCAACTTCTGAAGTAAATAGCGATCGTTTACACCGACTATTTGATTGATGATGATGGTCGATATGATTGTTGAGCGTTGATTTCGTCACTGCAGCGTTACAGAATTCCGTTGTCCACTTCTGCTGCCAAAAACCTCAAATCATCTGGAAGCGCATTATAAACAGTAGTAGACGTGTGTTCGGGTCCTGCTCTCTCTCGGCGAGCTACTACTAATGATACGCTTCGTACAAGCAGAGAAGGGGCTCTGTGTGTGTGTAGTACAAATCAATCAGCTGCGCAAACCGGATTATAAGCGCTTGGCTCTAGGAGCATGTGCTTGACCTCCCGTAACCTCTATCTGCCCTATGACCTATATATAGCGCGCGCAGGTATCGAAAGGAATTATTGGATCGACCCAGCTTGAATTCTACGCGAAGAGAAGGACATTTTTGTCCGCGATAACCATACACCCAACTTCCTGGTTATAGAGAGGTGTTATTTATCTCCCGATTTTTATTTTTGTCAAGCTTGCCCGACGTATGACCTTTGTAGTCTGGCTAATGTTCACGATATTACGTGATATCTTCTATCGGATCAGGCATCACCTGATGCCACCTTCAGTGTGTGATCAAGTAGCAAAGCTCATTCTATCGGCGTTCTACCTGATTACCGGTTTGCAAGAACAAGCCCTCCTCGCTGCAAGTCAACAAAATACAGATACAGGAGGGAGGTGGCAACATGTTAATTATCATTAATCATCATCAAAGGGCCATTGATTCACTGTCATATCAGATCAGGTGCATATCCTTGGCTCGTTATTCCGTAAATCAGGCACTAAAAGCTGAGGCAGGTAAACAAGTTCTCAAAGAGCACCAATCTCCGCCTGTCACAGCCAAATATTTATTTTGAAAGCACACATGCTGTGGCAAAACATGGAGGGTACTAGTATCACAGACGATCTGCTGAAGGAGGGAAAGTCTCAGGAAGACACTTGTGTAGTTAATAACAACAAGACAATAAGATATAAATTCTGTTAATAATATAGAAAAGCACATCAACCACACTCTGCAGTGTACTTACAGCTACCATCATAACAAACGTTGATACTGAAATCCACACTTCAAATCGCCAAGTAAAATCATTAAAAGTCTCTAAAATCTTCAGCGTCACCAAGTCGAGCTCGTCTCAGGCGAGAGTAAGAGTTGATCGATTCTTAGTGGCCGACCGATGACCTTGACCTATCCTACATTGCAGCTCTGTCTCTAAAGCCTTCTTGTCGAACGAGTCTTTACCGTATCTGTGCCGGAGTTCTTCTCTCATTCGCTGAGATGAGGCAGCTAATGACCGAACCTGGCAGACAACAATCACTAATATTCACTCGGTTCACATTGACTTTCATTATGCACCACAACTCACCTTCCCAACTACGTCCTGCTTGTGGCTCTCTACGAACTTCATTTTTGTGTCTTTATAAGCGATGGCGTCTCGCTGATCAATCCTTGATAGTTCCGCCTCTTCCTGTAGCCTGAAACACAAAAGCGTGTGCCTGTATAGTTGAGGAGTTGTCCTCTCTCTCACCACCACGCTCGCTATATATAAGGTAGACGCAGACCTTTCGTATGTCTCCCTGTGCTTTGATTCCCTGGCCTCTCGCTCGGCCTGAGCTCTCAGTGACTTCAGTTCAATAGATTGGGCAGCAGTCAGCTTAGCCTTGGATTCTAACTACAAATCCCATATTTCATTCTCTGAGACAATACTGTAACTAGGAGTCTATACGTCAACGCGAGCGAGGTGCGAGCGAGGTGTGTGGGATTTCTCTCCTCTTCCTTTCACACTATCGGCTCCAAGTCTAGGGTTTATAATCAATGGGAGGTGCGCAAGTTATCTGGGCAGAGACTGATAATGGAGCTACGGCCATTGCAATCAGTGACAGTTGATTGCTGTAATAATAGTAAGGCTATCAGGCACTACGACCTTCACCTCTAGTCACCCACAATTCCAACAGGAAGCAGTATTGATTGAATGCTATGGCCACAACATTTATCTATGGAGCTAAGTCCCAGAATTTTCTTTCCGCAATTAGGAGTTATCATCTCAATCTGCAACTTGGAGCTCTGGCGAGCGCGGTAATTGATCCTTTGCCCTGATATCTGCACTATTGGGACTGAGCATGTTGGCAAAATTTCATCAATGAAATACGCAAAAACTTCAGCTGCAGAAAATCGTTCACATAGAAAGTATCAGAAATGGATGCAGCACTATTGAGGACCGCATACGGTTCTATACGGGACTGTCCAGTCTTCCTACATTACAGCTATGTCTTTGGCTGGTAGTGGTACTCTGTCCTTACAAAACATAGATAATTAAAGCCTACAGCTCTACAGACAGCTAGCCAAGGTTTCTGGTTTCCAGTCTAAGTTATAGCCTGTATCTGTGGATGAACGGCCACAGCTATCAAAGTCATACAGGAGGGGGGGATGAGCAGCTGTACAGTAAATCATACACCGGGGTTTCCATGGATCGCACTCGGTGCGTACTGAGGCTAGTGCGCGCCATGGAAAGGGTTTGGTGCGAACCCGAAACCACTAAGTCAGTTCGCACTCGCAGCGCGGACTAGCGTGATCTGAACCGGGTGCGCACCATGGAAAAGGGTTAGTTCGTACTGGTTTTTCGGTGCGCACCTCATTAGTTCGATCCATGGAAACCCGATGATAGACTCCATACACATATCATACAAGCGTTATACTGGTTCTCCATAAATCGCATCACAGAAATGAGTGGCCCACATATTATGGGAGGACAACTCCAAATTTGAGTCCGAGCTTATTGTAGAACCGGATTTGATAGCGACGGTCTAACAGCAGCGAAAATAGAGACAAAAAATTATCGTTATTGTTAGAATTTGCAATCGAAAGTACACTCTTTATAACTTACATAGGAGTTGTCTTCTCATTTATGGGATCGCTATCGTTGGATCGCTATCATTTTGATTTCTTGATGATTTTGAAAGAAACGCTAACGTTTCCGTCGCTATCAAATCTGGTTCTACAGTATTATTATATATATTAGGAAAAAGTTAGAAATAGTGTTCGTATTGTTTACTTCATAGGCTCAGATCTGTTATAAACTGGTGTTTATAGAGGGGGGATGGTACTGTACCAGAGATCTGCGTGTTCTAAGGTTCCTTCTCCAGTCAGACATCTCCTCCTCCAGACGCTCCCGATTGTCTTTGGTACGACTAAACTTGTGATTCCGTTTCTTTCTAGAGAAATAAAGACAATCAAGGAAGCATTTACTGCCACTTAAGCTCTCTTCCAATTCAGTAGAAATGTCAGGATTTTTCTCTCTTGTCTCAAGCTGAGATCACCTCCCAAGGACCAAAGGTGTCTGTCAATATATTCATTCAGTGACCTTTTCAACATAACTACCATTACAATGACACGCAACCGCGGTAGTATAAACTGTAGAGGTTGATGTACATCACACATACGCGTTGACATGAAGACTGTAATCCCTGCTGTGAGTAACGGCCGACTGATTCCGTCTTGTCTGGATGTCCTTCAAGTCCAAAGACTCCTTCAAATCTTTCTGCTTCTGCTTCGACCTCTTCAGCACCTTTTGATAGCGGTTTTGATGTAATTTCTCTTCCCGTTGGTTTTGTCGCTTTCTCTTCTGCATATGGAATATAAGGTCGCGTCATAATTGATTACAGAGGCAAACGACCTTGACACTTAGCTGCAGTCTTACCGTAGTCTCGTTGAACTCGTGATTGCTCCGTCTCATTGTAACTTTCTTCACTTGAAGGTCTGAGTCAAACTTGAGCCTGTCGGCGTACGCCTGCCTCTCCCGACTGAACTCTGCTAAGGCTCTTTCCTGAGATTTCTTCCGTTCGTGAGAACGCCACCTGCGCTCCTTGGATGCCATTGTCTGAAGATAGAGAGCAGTGCTGATCTGATTTGACTGCCGCCTGATAGTTTGACGAGAGATGATTGGTAAATACTTGAATATGCTGCTGTCTGTTGGACGACACCCTCCACCTCATGTCATTCTGTTCGTGTTTGTCGAGCAGACTCTGCCGCAGCCGTTCGCCATCCTGATACCGACTCTCCCGCCGCATCATCTGCTGCTCTTCGGCCAACGCTGATACCAGAAATTGAAACCATATAGTAACAACTGTTCGAGGAGTGGAAGGCAGCAGCCAGCGGCACACAGCCAGTGACCTTCACCTTGACGTTCTATAAGGAGACGGCGTCTGTGCGACTCAGATAAATTCTTATCCTGTTCATAGCGCAAACGCTCATCATCCCATCGAGACCGAGCCCACGTTCTGTTGATCTCGTCGTCCACTTCATTCTGGTTTTTCTTGTGGAGAGCCTCCAGTATACGCTGGTCCTGGCTCAACAAAAACAGTCCAACAGCATGTCATTACAGGCATTGTTACCCCTCTCTTTACTTCTCCCTCCCTCTCTCCCTCCGTCCCCGTCCCTTCCTATTCATAAAGTGTATCTATTACCTTCATGGTGACTTTGCTGCTGCTGTTCTCGTAACCCAGTGACCGTCTCAGCTCTCTATCGCGCAGGTAGCTGCTCTGGTATCCTGGCGGTCTCCACGATACCAGGTCGTTGACAGCCAGACTACGACTGAACTGCTCGGACAGTTCGTAGTCGTTACCGGAGCGCCCCCTGTAGCAGTTTGAGACACCGTTAGAACACAGACGACCAGTCTGATGTGAGTGGAGGTACGGGACACTTACAGGCACGTGGACGCCGGCCTCCTCTTGGTGGGCCGTGCTGACTGAGCCCTCCGCCTGTAAGAAGACATGAGCTGATTGATAAACAGAGTCATAGCGCAAGCCTAGTAAATCCAGCGTGAGCAGACGGACGACAGGCTATTGTCTGTATTCGTGTATCGGATCAGTGCGGGTCGGCGATAATCAATAATCGACTTTGAGTCTGACCACAATCCATTACTAATCAACATTCAATCAGCACAAATAGGTGTAAAGGCACATAAACCCCGCCCCCAAACAAACCCCGCCTCCAAACATACCCCGCCCCCAAACAGACCCCCCCTCCATACATACCCCGCCCACAATAGTTCCCTACAGAAACTGGAAAGGAAGGTTTCCAACTGCAGCATTTTACACGGTTGCATAGTGTAGCAGTGTTAAATCTATTTGAACCAATCAACGATGGCGGGGAGGGGGGGATGCTGTTGAGTGTGGTACTATTTCCAGTACAACCTTCAACAGTCCTATTCACCTCTAAATCAGCCTCTAAATCAGTATGGGAGCTTTCTAAATGCTTTCTCTGAGTAGAGGATCTTTGTATTGGCTGTTCAACAGTCGCATATTATTGAATAGTCATCCCTCTTTCTTCATCATGAACTCTGGGAGACAGGAGTCAGCCAACACGCAGTGAGTCACGCCGACCTAGCTAGGGTAGCACCAAATTGTAGGGGACGCAGCCTAAAAGGCGTGCTAGTATGCCTCAGACAAGACAGAGAATAAGGTTCCATGTGTTATCATAAGATTTGTCTTCTCAATCACTTTCAGAACGAGATCAGTCGATGCAGTCCGATGGAAAGTTGTTTGTTTTGCTATAGCTGCTACACGACTCAATTCTATCAATATACAACGGTATATAGGAAACATATGGTAGTAAAGCCTATTGTATCACAACATTTACTGTCTATCGAATACAGGAGATGGATTGCATCACCACCTGTAAAAATGCCAGTTTTTGTACATGTGAATATATTTTTTCTCGCTACTCCTTTCTAAATCGTGGCTGCGGGAGTCTCTACTGAGAATTATTGCTCAGTTTATTAGTGAAGTTTGGCAGCTTCTGTTCAAATCACGATAATCGACACAGACACACTCATACCCATAGACATGGAGATAGAAGTTACATACACACATGTATGGCACATCCTGTCAGTATATATGATGATCAATGAGTGAGGGAGAGCCTACCTCTGAGTAACACTTAAGGGTGACGCCAGAGCGGAGGAGGGTCGAGTCTGTACAGATGAAGGCCTGTACATCTTTGTGGGGGCAAAGTACCGCCCACCAGTGGAGTGAGCCGGTGACAGAGCTTTCTCTCTGGCCCCAATTTTCTCAGAGTTCTGCTTCAACACCGCAGCTGTCCTCAACCGCTGCAGGCTGGCATCGTCACGGTAACCTGTAAACAAAACCCATCAGATGGTACTAGTCACCCCAGCAGCATGTTATCCCCATAACTAGTTAGTATCCTGTACAGTTGGTGGCCCTGATCATAGTATGGTGAAATGGTGGAGTCAGTAAAATTTAACCACCGGCCTCTTTTAAACCGGCTTTGGCGGACCTGCCCACTTACTTTATTACATCATATCGCCGCTGGCTACTTCAGGCATAGTGAACAAGGGTTTTCCATAGAGGCCTTGAGTATCCTGACGTATACAAACACAAACAAGCACTGCAGTGTTTTTGTTTATTCTAGTGTTCACAATGCCACTGAGAGTCACTCAGCAACTGCAGCATCAGGCACCATGGGAACTTATGCTATCATTCACAAGCCACCTAGCCAGCCTAGTGATAATGTAAGCGATCTTTGTTTTCAGCATGCTGCCAGCTTGCTGGAGAGCATAATCTGATCCGGGTTTGGTGTACTGTCCATAAGAAATGAGTGACACAGAGAGAGAGAGAGAGAGAGAGAGAGAGAGAGAGAGAGAGAGAGTGAGAGAG
>ERZ1740065.491-NODE-491-length-21328-cov-13.676021_pt1 | contig 21328 bp, 9 predicted proteins | sample MGYA00581738_ERZ1740065 | MGnify/ENA primary metagenome ERZ1740065 (study PRJEB43018, sample SAMN04849749) | marine metagenome | isolation source: floating plastic debris | place: Pacific Ocean | collected 2008-09-01 | study: EMG produced TPA metagenomics assembly...
TTTCTATTTGCAGAGTCATGCACGGCAGCCACACAGTCACCTCTTCCATAGCACAATTTACCGCAATCTCTTGATGCTGAGGTATCTACAAGGGGATCAGAAATCGTAATGGTGGTCGAACTGATTTGTTAGAGTTGATGAGTAGTTGGTTCGATGATTACCTGACACGGCAAGGCTGTCATCGGTATTTATTGACGACAAATCAAAGTCTTCGGTAACGATGTAATTATTCACAGCAGAAGAAAACCTGAGTGTTGTAAGAATGAGGAGACCCAGTGATGGGATGAATCTTCTATGACACACTTGCTCATGAGCCATCTTGCCGTCGCCTGTATGTCGGGCGTCTGCTATCAAGCCTTTGCCTTAGAGCGTGCGATGTAATCAATATCTGGAGCGTCAGCGGAATATTGTTGAATACGTTAACAGTGCTCTAGCTGTCATAGTAGGCAGATGAAACATCATCCATGCATCAATATTAGTTACCGCCAAATGCAAGCTAACACAGCTTTTACCGTCATTGGATCTTTTATTGGCAGATAAGATTCAATTGACTGCAAAATCTGAAAAATATTTTTAATACTGCAAAGCTCACAGTAATAGCTATCATAGCAACTGGAAGAAAACTCAATTGAAGTTGAACGCTATATTTTTCATAGGTCATATACGTGCTTCTTTCACTTTTACATCGGTAGCTTATGTCCGCATTCTGTCCACACTTAAGTGTGGACAACCACACTTTTCATGACACTGATCATGACGCTGGTCATGACACTGGTCATGACACTGGTCATCAACTTGTGTTTCGTAGCTTCCAATTGTATCGGCTTTGCACTGGTTATCTCAAGGCTGGGTGTTAAGACAGTAATTTTAGCAGCTGATACAATTTGTGCATTCGCAGGAAGCTGCGAGCTAACTATACAGCATCATAATTTTTCTATATGTTTGTGCCACACTGATGCGCTGGCGTTACGCTGCAAAAATGGTCAAATTTTGAAGTTGTAAAAGCATGGATAACCATATCTATAGTTGTTGTATGGCGACCTGGTGAAGCTGCAACGCATATGTAACAGTTCCTCCTCAATGAGCCTATTTTTAGTAACCACTGCTCGTCAAGCAATATGAAATGCTCGGCTGAAGAGCCGCATGCACATACCTGTCAAGTATCCTGGATTTCCCCGCAGACTGCCGTATTTTAGGTGCTAGAATTTAGGGTCGAAATTGCTATTAATGGTTTTCTAATGTTCTCCTGTGGCTCACCAGTTATATCTTGCTGAGCTGAACTCAAATATGACAGAATCATAGCTTTAGGGGCTAGGGGATTTGAGCTATGGCTTCTCAAAGTTCAGAAAAACAGAATCTTCAGTATTTTCAGCCTCACAGGTTGACAGGTACGCACGTGCATAGTATGACATGCCGAGTCTTCCTTTCTCTATAGTGTCCAACCAGAACAAAGCGAACCAAGGTACTCAACACTGATGGGTAAGCCCGGTTTTGGGCTCCGTTGTTGAAATAACACCCAATGTGGAAAGATGCTAGCAAACTTTGCCCTGCACATTAGTGTCAAGCGGGTTCCAAGCCCATGCAGTGCTTGTAGGCTTGCTATACTGTTGGGTAGGTTGACAGTGGATTCACTGATACGCACACTCTCAGCTGGCTATCACCAATGATAAGCCAAGTTGTGGTTAGCCAGGAATTCAGGCTGACACAGCATACTGCTTAGCCTATGCTTGCTTCAGCAGTGATTGTAACATCACTAATTAGGGTCAGCTGTGAGCCGAGCGTTTCAGCTTGCCAATGGAAGACAGAATCATTTGAAGTCAACTACCTCATGAACGCGTAAGCCGGAAGATTTCATTTTTTCACACATTGTGCATAACCACCAGTATCTGTGTGGGTGTTTACTTTTTCACCAGACCGATGGATGCTTAGACCATTAAAGCCTACTTTAGCTTAACCCTAACACTCTCATTTACCTGCGTGCCTACAGGTAGAAGAGTAAAATGCCAACATTACCATACTACGCTCTTGCGGAGCAAATGGACATGCAAAAAGCCTTATGTTTTAATCTGATAGATTATTCATATGTTGTCGTAATGATGCGTACACAAACTATTCCCAGTTGCAGATGGGTTATCAGTACGAGGGTTAAATATTGCATGCCGTTGTACTCGGCACCTGCGTCTATCTGAGAAAATTATCCATCATCAACACTGCATGAATACGTATTGTGGCTGGTTAGGAAGCCTCAATATCTGATGATTGTGTTTTGAATATTAATCACCTCCTAGTAAAGATTGCTATACGCATGTTGTGACGCTCATATTTTAAAATTGATGAGTAGTATGGCCTCTGGGATGTAACTCACTGAGAAGGAGTCAATTAGCGCCATTTGTCAGTATCACCTGGCGATTGGTGGATTCAATAGGTTAGAGCTGACAATAAACACACAAGTGTCAGGTTTGAAGGGGTCTAGTGGCAATAATTGATACTTTTGGGGAAGAGACGCATCTCAAAGTACATGGTAGACTTTAGACCAAGAGAGAGAGAGATGTTTCTGTTGAAACAAACACTGGTTGAATGGTTTCCTATGACCCGCATGTAATTTTATTTGAAGAGTCGATGGAGTTGGATAGGATGATAGGATTTAAACCAAAATATATGCCGCTGCCAGAAAGACAGTTGGCAGAGTGATGGATAGGGACCAAGTTTCATGAGTATTGAAAATTTAGACGACGGATCATGCGTGGTGTGGTGCAAAGCAATCCGATTAGAATCGAGATATACTGCACCCCGGTGGGTAGTGGGAACTTTAGGAAATACTTTCATACATTCTCTTGTGCTGATGTCTAATGTGAACCATTTAGTATGAAACAGTTGATAACTTATGCCTTTCGGCCAAATGAACACGGGAAGTGACTATGATCATCTCGCATAATAGTAGCTGCCAATAGATGTATCGTACCATTCTATTAACGTCAAGGAAAGGGACCAACTGTAGAAATGTATGGCATCCACCCCCTCTATGTATGGACCGTGAAATCAGGTCGGTGAATTTTGACACGCATCTGCCAGGTGTGCTACAAAACCAAAGCCCCTTCTGATGGAGGAAACCCCTTCAATGAAGAGAACTTTCATTCACGCGTTCTGGGCTTTCAAAGTTGCATAAGATGTGTTAAATACTAATTTTGTAATTTTGAAGCAGTAAAATGCATTGATAACCATCTCCATAGATGTCGTATGGTGACCTGGTGAGGTTGCAATGCGTATGAAACATTTCTTCTCAAGTGTGCCTGTTTTTAGCGACCACTAGTCATCAATCAATATGAAACACTCAGCTAGAGAGCCCCAAGCCTATTATGACATATCGAGCCATACTTGCTCTACGGTGACCAATCACAACAAAGCAAAGCAAGGTACTCAACACTGATGACTAATCCAGGTTTGTGGGATCCGCTGTGGCGATATCACCCAATGGGGAGAGATGCTAGTAAACTATGACTTGCACTTATTTATCACTTCAGAATCTACGTATGAAAATACGGACATCTGAATTTATGAGTTATGACCTCAAAGGAATCGATTTCACGAGTCAAAACTCTTTCATAGGCGGTAAATTTTCCCGCCTTTGTCGAAATAGTGTGTCGAGGTATAATAGTGGCTCGCTGACTTCTGATTTGCTAGAATTGCTGATACATCAGTTCCGTTCTATGTCAAGCATGATTCGGAGTTGGGAACTCGAGTTAGCCAACTTGCCTCGAGATAGTATGCTGAAATTAGTCAAGTGTGGATGCATGGTCATTTCCAGCGAGCGAAGACCCAGATACCTGAATCACGCTTTCAGTTCCAAAGAATGAATTCAAAGGACTGCCGCGGATACAAACTATTTATGATGAGAAGTCATTTAAAATATGTTGTGAACGAATGAGTTATATCAGCCTGTAGTTGGCTCCATGGGATCGCCAATGCATCCGTCTGTGTCCGATGGCATGCAATATTCACCGATCGACAATCGGTCATCCGCTTCGTGTGACGACAATCGCACTGTTCATCTATACAACAATATTCCGCTGACGCTCCAGATATTGATTACATCGCACGCTCTAAGGCAAAGGCTTGATAGCAGACGCCCGACATACAGGCGACGGCAAGATGGCTCATGAGCAAGTGTGTCATAGAAGATTCATCCCATCACTGGGTCTCCTCATTCTTACAACACTCAGGTTTTCTTCTGCTGTGAATAATTACATCGTTACCGAAGACTTTGATTTGTCGTCAGTAAACACCGATGACAGCCTTGCCGTGTCAGGTAATCATCGAGCCAATTAGTCATCAACTCTAACAAATCAGTTCGACCACCATTACAATTGCTAATCCCCTTGTAGATATTTCAGGGACGGGAGCTTGTGCTGAACTGTGCTATGGAAGAGGTGACTGTGTGGCTGCCGTGCATGACTCTGCAAATAGAAAGTGCTATTTGTGGTCATCTATGCTTGAACAGAGGAAGGTGGCAGGCTCTGGAGCTCATCTGCTAACGGCTATGTGTCCGGAGGAGCGGGCTCAGGTACGGCAGAGGATCTCATAGCTGATACAGATATCACTCGCCAATGGTTGTATAATTATTTATACTTGGAGTATCACTTGAAAGGTGTGCTGCATACACGAGCCTGATGCTCGGTGCGGAGGACCCGTTTACCAAGGTATAGCTCATATTTGAGCCCCTAGAATCACGCAGCAAATGCATCATATTCACGGGTTGTTGTATGAAAGATTGTCAGGACGCATTCGAGAAGGGAGACATTAGGAACGGTGACATCTATTACCTGCGGCCCCATGAATCCTGGAATCAGACTATCCGCGCCGTGTGTGAGTTTGACTCTTCCTCCGGCTGGACCGTCTTCCAGAGGAGACTGGATGGATCGGTGGACTTCTTCAGATACTGGCAGGACTACGTCGATGGATTCGGATCCCTGCGTGGAGAGTACTGGATTGGTAACCAGATGTCACGATACACGATTTTGCAATGATATCGATAAACCAATATTTTATGTACTTTGTCTATGTCATACCACCTTGAGTCCATATTTATTTAGTATTTGCTTTTTTCTATGCTAAACAGGTGGGTTCATGAAATTGGTGCTCCTACTGATAGAGAGTAGAAAATGTCACAGTATCTATAAAGCGTCAAAATGTGAATTAATTGTTATTCCCCTGTTCTTGTAACCGCTAGTAGCTGCAAACTACTTCCGATTGTCCACTCGTCAGCTTGTATGAGTCAGATTACTTGCCAGCACCAGTTTTTTTTCTTTAGTGATTTTCAAAGACTTTAACCACTAGGTGTTCAATTATGTAATCACGTTGTCCCTCTTTGGGGTACAACTGTTTTCAAGCCATTGTAAATTTAAGGCTTAAGTAGCAATGTACTTGAGTGAAATAGGATTAATTCTGCCCGTAGACTGAGCACATGGACCCCTAGTGGTTAAAAGTTATTTCGCCAACTGCGGCCTCATCTGTCTCTTACAACATGCCATGGTTGTGCTGCTTTTCGGGCACAAAAACACCTGATTTGTATGAAAAATATCCACTACCTACTATACCTTGAAGTTTTCTTATCAATGCTTTTTTGCACTCAATTTGAGATCAGAATTTCGCTCTACTTGCTAAATATGCCAGCATAATATTATTAGGTTGTTTCAGGTCTTGAAGCTCTTCACTACCTGACGAGAGAAACTCACAAAGCTAGCTTCTACCTAGAGGATTTCGATGGCGAGTTCCGGTCAGAAAACTACACAAACTTTAGAGTTGATGACTCGTCTCAAAATTATGCCCTTCATGTGAGTAAAATATCAAACAAGCGCACTTTCTACTCTCCAATCAATAGGCCTGCTGGTGTCATAATTGTTTGTGCTAAGCTTAGGCTTAACACAAGCCAAGGCATGTTGAGTGTAGACAAACATAGGCTTAATATTGGCTTAACACCAGCGCGTGAAAATACCGAAAATATATAAAGGCACTGAAACCATTTGGTTCTGAAGTGCGACAAAAGGTACATTTTGCTGTCCTTCCGGCAGCTGCCCCAGTTTCATTCACCCAATGCCAATGATGGGTGAGCTATTCTCCGTAATAAGCATGCTTTGACCAACTGTAGCACAATTGTTCAACCCATTCTAGCGTGGAGAACACAGCTCCATAGGGTGGATGGTTGTTATAATTCTTCCTTGCAAACCATATCCGTTGTTTAAATTAGAGTAGTCAAACATTAAAAGTCATGAGCCATTTTATTCTGTAAAATAAAACCGTTCAATTTAACAGGATCAGTCCAAATGGCTTTAGTAATTATGTTCCGTTCTGTAGCCCCAGCACAATGCTGGCACACATAAAAGCTTAGATCATCGATCTTGATAGCAATTACCTATTTCTTGCCGTTCTTGGGTTTGTCCCCCTGGTTGTGAGATCGAATGAAAACCATTAGTTAAGCATTTTTAACAGAGCCATGATTCAAACATTTTCAGTACGACTCTTATGCGGGCGATGCCGGAGATAGCCTACAACGACACAACCACATGCAGTTTTCAGCAAGAGATGCTGACAATGATGTCTCCAGTCGTTTAGATTGTGCCAGCAACTATATGGGTGAGTAGAAAGTTGGAGTAGCAGAAGAGGGCAAAGAGCTTTTGTCGTTTTGTTACATGCTATCATTATAACCACCATATTTACCCAGATTAGAGGCCTAATTGCAATCAGGTAGGTACAAAAACCGAAATCAGGAAAACAGGAATCCGGAATTAATAAAAGCTGGAACCACCATTGTTATTGGAGTTGTCTTCTCCTTAACCTATGACTAAAATTCCGTAGCAGCAGCGAATGGAAACTAAACGAAATATTGAACTCAAAGTTTCTTCAATTTTTGTTTTTAAATATCTAAACAAGATCGCAGACTCAACAATCAGCCTACTTTGATGTGAATGTATACAATGCATGTCACACCTTCACACCTTCACCTTCACCTTCACCTTCACCTTCACCTTCACCGTAGTTACCATTACTATACTGAATGTGTCCGAATCAGATGAAAAACTAATCATACATCATATTACTTTCAGTTGAATGCTTGCTCTGTTTATTCATAAATGTGACCTGTGCTGAAAAAATCAATAAAGAGGTGGCTTTTTAAATTGGTCAGAAATTCAAAATAAAGATGAAAAACTTAGCAGAACATTCTATACGTTACCAATTTCACAGGGGCTGAACATGCCTTCACTAAAATCCAATATATCGAGAAGTATTAAAGCTAGGGCATTGAGACAAAAGTTTTCCTGGAGAGGAGGAACAGCAACAGCTGCATCTAATGCTTATATAAACAGGAAACCACAAAAGCCGCCTTTTTATAGATTATGAATGGACAGGTGACAAATTTTTATGTACTTATTGTAGATATCAAGTAGACCTAAAGACATATTTGTCAATTTATTCATCTCATTAGAGTCAAGCCTATGTTTATAATGATTTGAGCAAGTATGTGTCCTTACCATGTATTTATGTGTTGGTAAGTATGAAATTATATATTCATCATATTATGTAACATTCAAAATATTTTGTTTAGTTTACACTGCTATTGCTATGGAAGTTCGTAGTTTTTAGTTAAAGGCTCCATGAATCGACTTGTCTCTAATAAATACGGATTCCACACACAATAATCTTTCGAATGATGTATAGATTTACTCGATTTTCGTAGGACTAACCAGAAATATTCCATATAGAAGTCCACCAGTTTCATCACTGGAATATTAGCAGCAATGATCAAAAAGCTTCAGTTGGTTCGCTGTTATAGCTGCGATGTTGGTGCCGCTGAGCTTACGGCTATATTCACCGGTGGCTCCGTAGCGTTGGTAATTATTTCGCGGGAAAACCTTTTATTACGGCAAAATACGAACATCGATTTGGATGTTAGAAAAAGATAGTTTGAAAAGACAAAATAGCTTGAGATCCCACACAATGATATCTAAAATATTTAGCTGTTGTTTTATAGTACTGAGATCAAAAATTTTCTTTTCGAATACGATGAATCTTCGAGCACTCGTGAGCACTAGTAAGCTATAGCGTTGAATAGGAACGCCGTATCGTACCGGACCCTAACATTCCAGTGTCATCACTGAATCGGCTATTTACTTCATGCGAGCGCTTAGGGAGCCGGTGAACTTCTGCAATATTCTGGTGATTCCTAATCAAAATAGGTAAAGCTATATATCATTCCAAAGCTTATTATGTGCAGAATTGAGCTTTATTAGGGAGAAATCGATTCATAGAGGCTTTAAGAAGAAGACAACTCCAATAATCTTAGGGATTCTGGCTTTTAATAAATCTGGATTCCGGTCTTTCCAATTCCGGTTTTTGTACCCACCTATTGCAATCACTGCACTGACACGTTTTTTAATATGGGGACAGCAATAAAATGAATAAAATAACACGAACAACAAAGACTACAATCCCCACCACTCTTCAACATAAGAGCAATAGCCGTTGCTGCATAGCTGTATAGCGATGTAGTGTTTCGTCATTACAGTTATGGGAAGATTAGTACTTGATTGATTGACAAAAGCAAGCCAAAGGTTGCCATTTCCATATTGGTCATACATGCCGAACGAAGTTAAATATGCTTCAATGTGTGTTATATGTTGTATATTATGGAGGGGCTTGACATGTCCTCACTTGTGTACCTCCATCAAAAATGATGATTCTATAGGGTTGGGGGAAGCCTATTCTAAAGAGAAGGATTTCATGTAGTTCCATCCAATACACATACAAAAGGGAGTTCAACAACTGACTATATATCAATTATGGTAGCATAAAGCCGGGCGCACACCTACGCGATAATGGCCCGATCCGACCACAAGCGGTGGAAGCGACGGGTTTATGGCTTCTTTCGGACCGTTCGCGTGTGTTTAGATATGTTTAATATTTCGCTTGCACCGCTTGGTCCCTAAGCACTGATTGGTCGGCTTGCGTATGGCTTACGAATGACCAGCAATGTGATTGGTTGTTTGAATAGCACTGCTTGCTGTGGTGTCATCAGGTGTGCTTACATTTGCTTCAAAATTGAGCCGTGGCTACTGCTCGCATAGCTTGCCTACGCCTAGGTGTGCGCCTGGCTATTTTCACATTACGATCTGAATTCGTTTCTCTGCACTGTTTTCCTAATAACTACTTAGAGACAAAAATTCCATCTTATTCTTTCTTCAAAAAAATAAGTTACAACTCTGCCGGAATTCTGCCCGCATTAAACAAGGTAAAGCATAGACCCTTTCCAGTAATAAAATTGGAACAAATCTAGGAACTAAAAAGTGCGTAGATAAGATATGAGGAGCACTTAGTGACGTGACATGGGGCATTTTCGACAACTGCTAGAAACTATATACGAATGAGAAAGTGACAAAGATGCTGATTGGTACTGATGATATGATGTTTTCTTTGCCTGTCGCAGTATACGGCGTATTTTACACCATAGTTGTTTGTTTGTACTTGGAAACTCACAGGAGCCTGGTGGTACGATAATTGCCATGCATCTAATTTGAATGGAGTGTGGACACACTATGGCAGTGCCGTTGCGATTGGCTGAGGTATCGTCTGGAGTAGGTGGAAAGGATATTCCTACACACTGAAAGTCACCAAGCTGAGGCTATCAAGATAACTGAATTCAATCAGGTTGATGGAGCACAGTGGAAGGTCTGAGAGTGAAAGCAACAGTGACTTGAGTCCTACTGTGTGCATAAAGTTGTTGACTAAACGCGAAGAACTGCAAATGTAGTCACACTGTTTTAATAATGTGGTACACTGCCATTAATCGATTAAATTATGTTCTTTTGTCATTGAGTGTGAGAACTTAACTCAATACAAAGTATTCATGATCATGATGAATCGATTGAATGCCATGTTTTGTGTTTTGGCGACGTGGAGGATTTGAATGTCAAATGAGGGTCACATTTGATCTGGTATCATTAGTTTGGTAATTCATGACAGCAGTGACACCCTCATCGGTTAAATTGCTATGTTTAACTACTGTAACAAAGCCTATTGTGTAGTGCTGATTATGAATGGTGATCCCTAGTTTCATGGCTAGTCAGAGTTGTATTCTCGTCATTTTTACAACAATTTGCCACAAGATCATCTCAAAAACTGCCTGATAACAGCACCAATCCTTGGTCATCCGAATCCAACACTCCCAGTTATTCTAGACACCGATCGTAGTACTGAGTAGGCGTTGGAGCAACATTGTCACAGCTACAAGATGGCAGTCGCCAGGTAATATTGTACTACAGCAAAACTCACAGTCATCCTGCGAGGCACTATTGTGTGACCTGCCAATAATTACTGCCTGTGGTGAAGGCTGCGAGACACTATCAGCCTTAATACTATGGAGCAGATTTCTTGCTCCGCATCAGTTACTCATCACAACGTTGCTTGTACCAAATGAAGGAGCCATCGTGTCAAATAGCCAGATAGATGGTTACAGACATTGAGTGAATTCAGGCTTTGTCTGGAGCGTCAGATATCACTAAGTCATGATAATGCGGACAGTCTCTGAACAACGTCATGAGCTAGCTGTAAGCAAAGTGTGAAGATTTGTACTCTCGACAACGCCCTAAACAAGGGCCCAACTGGCTGCGATGTGACCAGACTTTGCAAATTATCTTTGCTTAGTAATTCTCCTGGCTCACACAGACTAGTTGCGGCAAATACACTTAGGGTGACTGGCAAGCCTGGTGAACATCTGGTAGTAATTAGAGACCAGCAAGTCCAAAGACCCAGTGATGTTGCTACGATGTACGATGCTGTGAAGCAGGGGCTGCACCCTTCAGAGAGTAGCTGCTGTCGGGCAGCTATGAACTGAAGAAACTGTAATACATGTCTGAATCTCCGAAGATAGAGGAAGACAGAGTTCTTGTTGTTCACGTCAAGGACAAGCCGTGTACCGTTGGTGCATTGTCTGCACCAAATCTACCCAAAAGACGCTGATTTGGGAAACGCATCTCATTTATTCCGGTGTGATGCGAACATTAGTGCCCATTTGACTAAACTGTTACTGGTCGGCCATGTAATCAGAAGTACGGAGATTGGTCGCCACTTGCAAAGTATGTAAAATATTCAAACACAACAGATTGTCCTCAAGTCAGCAGTGGCGGCAGCAACATAAAATGTGCCCGGTAGCAGGATAGCCACCAGCCTAGTAGGCCCGTTGCCACAGACAGAACTAGGGAACTACCAGATTTTGGCGCTGACCGACCAGCTCACTTGATGATGGATGCAACATGCTGCACCGTGGTCTTCTAGACATGCTGACCAGGGCTCAAAATTCCAATAGAAGCTGATAATGGAGCTGCACCAACTGTCGAAGGTGGGTAAAACTTGGGCAACTCTATATCACCCTCAGGGGAATAGCCTGGTAGAAAAAAAAACATAACACTGAGCGATTCACTGGGATCCTTGCCACTAAGGGCACCTCTTACGGAATGCCTAGACTCAAATGACCGCAGGGCAGATGGGGTCGGGGGGACATAGCAACAGGATATTTAGACAAGTTCATCACAGTTCTCTGAGATATTGAGCGATGCGGCAATAGCAAAACATGCCGCTGATCGAAGTGCATCCTTGGAAGGTTAGAGCATGTTTGACATGGCCATAAATAATACATAGCTTAATCAATGTAACTATCCTAACCATCCTATTGGGAGTGGCACGCCAGCTTGAGTTTAATATTGAAAAATGAAACTGGCCACTACTGATGATGTGCTAAAGTATCATGCTATTTTTACGGCAGTGTACAGAGCTTCACTTAGTGTTAAGTACGTTTTGTCATTCTCCTGTCAATAAGCGCATGACTGCACATCCGGGACACTTATTGAGAATTAAAAAGGCTGTTTGTGCCTTCTTTGTGCGCATGCATAGCATTTGAACATTTGTAGGCTTCTTTCGAAGCCCCTTTATTTCATTTCGGCCTGTTGTTAGTATTTAGCGGTCTTTCTCAATTTAATTTAAGTAGAATATTTAGGATAATGATAATAGCCAGAAAGAGTTGTTACTCCCAACACTGATATAAACGACTGTTTGAAAACTGACTTTGGGTCGATTATGGTAACATTTCTCACAATTCAAAGACTCAGCACTTGGTTCCTCACAGTAGCTCAGGCTCTGACTAAGCGCAAACATAATTACAGTGTTGTAAGAATGTTTTATCCTGCCAACAATCAATGCTTGACTCTCCCTCACCAAATAGACATGTGTCCACCAAGCTGAATTTGGCATAACTTCACTGACCAACACTCACATATTGCTGGAACGTCATAAAAAGGAGAGAAGAGAACTCTGACTTATTTGGCCAGAGTATGGTTTTTGGCATACATACGCATTCAATCTTATTGCATGTATTATGCCTACATATGTGATTTACTCCAGTGATTTGTCATTATTTTCCATTGCCTATCACCTCTCTATAGCAGTTTGGCTAACCTCTTGCCCCTTAAGTAGCCATACTCTGCACACTTACTCAATACTTGGCCAAAATAAGTAGACTAATTGTCGAAACTACTAACTGACTTCTTTAGTGTGACAGTTGGCATTGGAGATGTATACAGCACTTGCGTAATATGTCTTGCTCGCAGTTCCATCATACTCTGTAGGTATATGATTTGTGGTGGATAAAAAGACATCTTGCATTTGGATGACCAATGTATTAAAAGTTCTTCATACTCTCAGCAAATACAAACTATAAGCACGCTACATGTGTAATATAATTAACCTGGTCTGTGAATGAACTGACGTAAGCAAATGAGTAGAAGGATCAGCATTTTTTTACTTTTATGTCGGTATGCATCATAAATTATGATATCTGCATTTTTTCCGCACTTAAAACATTTAAATGCGGACTTAGTTTAGGCGTGCCTGTTTCTGTCCGCATTTTGGACAAAATGCGGACAGAAACTACCGACATAAAAAAAATAAGCCGAAGAATCTTCCCAGTTGCACGCTAATAATAATTGAGTGAATGCATAACAAACATTGCTATACTCATGAGACTGAATCTCAATCATCCGATGAACAAGAGTTCTGCATAACTTCAGGCGTTGAAATAACGATACCTTCATCACAATTTGTACCGAATGGCCTTGCACCTGGGTAAATTATCACAGTGTTGAAGTATCATGATGCCGTTATTCATAAAAATGTTATGATCATCGATGCTCAGCTTCTATGCACATAAACATAAGCATATATATTTCAACGGACGAAGTGTAATAGCATTTTGCTCATTTCAGCTGTAATTCTAGTGACAGTACACAGAATTTTAGTGACTTTTTACGCCTTGTATTGAAAAGAATGCAAGTGTGACACAGAACAGCTTCGTCCGGCTAATGTGAAAGGAAGCGTGTACCCACATAATAAAATGAACAAGGATTGTGGTACACTAAAGTGCTAGCCTCCTGTGATAGAGAGAGCAGACAACATAAAACCAGATGAAAATGCGACTGGCTGCTTTAAGAAGCACAATTCTTGCATGGATATACCAGAGTTACCCACAATAGATTCTAGAAGCAGCTCTTTGCTCATTACTGCTACTTCCACACACATTAGATAGACATCCGGTATCCCAGACCAGTAGACTGTCTCGCAGGATGAGTAGATGCAAGAAGGATGGACTGGGTCATGGTGCACGAAACAGCAGAGTTAAAACAAGTGCTACGCTAACTGCTACTGTGCGATTTTGGTAAAATGGTCTGGCTTCTTTGCTAAACTGCAAAAAAACCATCCATTGAGAAAGTAGTTTAGCTGAATGCCGGTTCAGTAGCAAGGAACCTTAAAATTCCTATTGAAATCTACTGTAATCGTTTATCCGGTGTTACAAGACTAGCATATCATAAGCCAATATACTATTCCCCATGTTAGAGATGGTATGCTTTGGACAGGTTTTCAATGAGTAGAGAAAATAAGCTGGCATATCTGTGACTGAGATGGCGGAGAAATGTTTTCCTTCAAAACAGGAGAATGCATAGCATTATCAGAGCTTTGAAAAGTCGATGTGGCTGTTTGTTTGTACAGATCTCAGCTTGCTGATACAATCTTGTTCCCACATTCCCAAGAGGAAACCTATCAATGGGCGTCCGCTCTGTACGCAGAAGGATCTGGTCATGAATAATGAATGAATCAAGAGATGACAGTAGCTGCATTCTCAGCATTTATGGTTGGTCACTGTTTATGTGAGTGAATGCTTGTTATTGATTTCAAACTGCGATGAAAAAGAGACTAGCATTACTGGATAGCTAGGTAGGTAGAAGATGGCTGATCGACAAGCCTGCTATCGAGCGTCCATCTTGTCGTTCATTTTCAAGGTGCTCACTAAGAGTAAATTTACAGTCCAGATTTTGACTTGCTGCCGAGCGATTTTACAAAACAGCCTTGATGAGGTCTAGTGACGAATATTTGTACTCAAGGCTCCCAGCCCTATATATCATATTGATATCACAAATCGCTTGCTTCAAAAGGCTTGGCACTTGTCCAACTTTTTGAATAAACATTGAAAGCAGCAACGCATAAAATTCATGAGCTAAGCATGGATTGTTCACAAATCTGGCAGCGACAAACTGGCATCAGCCAGATAACCTGAGCAAGATGGCAGTCTCGGCAATGCAGTCAGCAATCCAACTAATTTTCTGTTGCATATTCTTCACAAATCTTAGGCCAGCTTTGTCAGACAGCGTTGTGAAGTATACGACCATAAAGGATTTCAACATGTCATCCATTGAACCTGTGGACAGCCTTTCCGTTTCTGGTAAAGATCTTTTACTGCTTTGTAGTTCTTCAAAAGTAACGTAGAGCATGAAAATGCAATCTTTCACTGTCTCAAAAATTTCAGATGCCGCAAAACCGAGGGGTTGTGCTGCACGATGTTCCCATTCTACTGAGTGTGTCACAGCCATCTACGATAGAAACAACAATCAGTGCTACCTTCGGTCATCTCTAGTTGATATGGAGAGAAGTATAGGTTCTGGAGTGTCAGTCTTGTATGCAATATGTGAAGAGAGCGAACTTCAGGTTAAGCTCAAATATTCTGGGCCACAGTCTTTCGATTGTATTGCGTAGTTGCATCCTGTTCCAAGTGATATATGTTTGTCAAATAACTTCAGTTTGTCAGTACATGTTTGATGACCTTTGCTGTCTATCTCTAAGGCTTGCTGCAAGCACGAATTGACTACCTGTGGAGGACCTGTGTACAAAGGTACTAACCTTAAATTCGCATGCAGTCAACATGTCGTACGGCTATTGAGAGTAAATCATTCTCCATGGTATGTTGTCTTCAAGACTGTCAGGACGCATTCGAGAAGGGAGACATTAGGAATGGTGACATCTATTACCTGCGGCCTCTCGAATCCTGGAACCAGACTATCCGTGCTGTGTGTGAGTTTGACTCTTCCTCCGGCTGGACCATCTTCCAGAGGAGACTGGATGGATCTGTGGACTTCTTCCGATACTGGCAAGACTATGTAGATGGATTTGGATCTCTAAGAGGAGAGTACTGGATCGGTAAGTGAATCTCAACCTGATTAGAGAGCTTGGGAATCTAGTGTCATTTTACAGTGTTTCTGGCTCTTTCTGTAACAAAAATATTGCACAGTGTCTATATGCTGAAAATAACATTTACCTTTTACAAAAGTCATAGAAAGATACCTCAAAATCTGTCATTTGGTAGCTTAGAGAATGCTTGACATGAAGCTAAATGTAAAAACTATAGCTCAATCGACCTATCCCGCAAAATCATCATATTTGAGTGGTGTACCAAGCTCATCCCCACAGTTGAAAATTTTAAAATTTACACTGATTTGCCAAGATGTGCTAATGAGGGGTGTATATGGTGTAGAAAAAATGATTTTCTCTTTGATTCTCTCAACCTAGTCCTTTCTAATTCCTCATATTTATAGCATTTGGAAGCTTCAAGTTAACTAGCTGTTTCTCCTTTTCATGTCAGAATATTAACCTTTGCAGAACTGAAATCAGAGCTGAAGTTTAGTAAAAAGTAACTGAAGGATGAGTATTGCATAAGTTTGAAAGGAATTGAGGTCTGCATCGGAATCATTAGGGTTGCGTAAACTCCTATGAAGCTTTTACTAGGGGTTGATTTTGGTTACAAAGAAAGAAATATGATATTCATCGGGGCTTTTTGCAAGTATGAAACTACTTATGGATGAACTCAGGTCTTGAAGCCCTTCACTATCTGACAAGAGAGAACCGAAAAGCCAGCTTCTACCTGGAGGACCACGATGGAGAAGTTCGCACAGCAAACTATACCAACTTCCAAGTCGACACATTGTCTCAGAATTATGCTCTACAGGTTAGTACGGCAACTTTGCTGAGTAGAATGGATCAATAACTGCATGAGTTACTGATCATCTGGGCAGGTATTAATAAATTGCACAATTCCATAGTCATATGGGTGGTTGTCCCGATCTCATGACCTTGTGACAAAGTCTGTTCACAGTTAACTTCTGATCAGGAATTCCTTGTAGCGTGCAGACAAAATTTTGAAGTTATAGGGAGTCTACCAGTGCTAGGTGCATTGCAACACAACCCCACGCCTTCCCGGAGTCAAAGGAAAATGAACCAAGATACATAGCCTATCCAATCAAAAGCTCGAATGCTATAACTTAATCCAATCGTTTTGCTACCTATGTGAAACTTTCGTGGTCAAAGTTCAACATATTTGGCCCTGCACATGAATAGCAATGCCGCGTGTGGCTTGTTGCTGTAACGCTTCGTTTCCATTTGTATGAATGAGATCATAAACTTTTTTTGACAGAAAAGTGGGGTGTTAACTGCTCACATACCATGTGTAATGCATCAGTCTGTTAATGAGATACCCGCTCCTTTGGTTAAGATTCTTGTAGCATGGATGGAACATGCGTTTTGTTGGTGATTGCAATGGTATGAAATTCTTATGGACCCAGTTGTCTAACTCATTTCTCACTGTTTCGGTTCGCGCTCTACCGGGTAAAAGATTTCTTGCTTTACAGCCAACTTGACCACTGATGTTCATTTGCACCCAGCTTGAGCAGCTGTTTTAGTTCGTGGCAAAGGAAAGGTGCTCACTGCTACTGATGTAACTGTAGCAGTTGTAGTAGCTGTGGTATTACAGATGAGTGTACCTTCGATATTAATCTGCCAATGCATAGCCAAATTGCTATCATCTGGATCCTAAGTTTCTTCTATATCAAGTTGCTTGTTCAAATCTTCTTCATCACTACTACTGTCATCTTCTCCCTGAGAAAAATCAAAGTATCCATTCTCCACAGATTGAAATCATCCACAGAAACTAATCCATAAGCGGCCATATTGGATTGCCAGAAATCCTTCGTAGCCGGAACTCATGGAAAGGTTAGATGCATCGAAGCTAGAGGGCTGATTGGCTTACTTCTTCGAGATTCGGAATTTACGCATTCTAATTGGTTATAGCAAATTGTAATCAAATTTTGACCAACGAATGAAAAAATTGGTTGTAGGAATTCAAAGCCTCACAGTACAGATTATGAATGCGACTTTTGCTCAGTTATGTCATGCTATGACACATATAGTTAGTTCGCTCTTTTTCAGTTCAACACATACTCAGGAGATGCTGGAGACAGTCTAGCACCCCACAGAAGTCGAAGGTTCACAACAAGGGACAATGACAATGATCTAGAACCAGAAAGCAACTGTGCCTCCTACCATCATGGTATGGTAAATCATTTCTTGTTGATAAAGAAAAAAAGCTAATATTTCTACAAACTTAATTTAATTACAAGTTTACAAAATTAATTACAGAATAACATGTTAAAGTTACATCGTGGATCCTTTTGTAGTTTCGGTACTATCTTCTGCGCTTCAGTTCTAGTAGGTCAAGGCTGCATTCACGTGAATGACACAGATGGATTTAGGTCACTCAAAAACCTACTTGGCATTTTGATGTTCTAAGCCAGTGACTAGGCTACGTGACCAGGTCGTGATGAAAGTCACATAAAATAATGTCTACCCTAGACTTTTTCTCTTCTTGTGTATCAGGAGCAAGATGCTCATTTTTAAATCTGATTGCAGATTCAGATTGGGTTATTGGTTTCCTGATATCTCATGATCAAGGTATCTGTTTTCCTCTGTAACTTTGGGCCCTGAAAGAGCAGAACGGATCTATTAATTCAGCTTAGATCTGGATTAGACTCATCGCATTGCCTTCTGTTCTAATCTTCAAGAGAGAAGATCATACCATGAATTTTATAATTAAACTTGTTATAATTTTATAATAATTTCTCATGAATTAAAGCTCAGGTTTAGGGCTTAATGGCTAAATTGAAGATATTTTCCTGTAACCGAATGAAGTTCTTGGAGCCCATAGAGCGCATCGATTAACTGTGATTCTCACACGAAAAGTTATTGTTAACCACTAGAAACTGCACACACTGAAGAAACTGATAAGGATGCTCGTTACCATAGATCATGTGCTGTGTTCTCTCACTGATACTGTATATAAAATTTGTCTCTTCAAACTTACAGGAGCTTGGTGGTACACAGAGTGCTATGATTCGAATTTGAATGGAGAGTGGACCGATGGCCTTATCTGGGCTGCTTGGAGAGGTTTTCACTACTCATTGAGGGTCATCAAGCTTAGACTTTCAAGATAGACTGATCTAACCTGCCTCGGAACCGAGAGGAACCTGGCACCACGTAATGCAGCCTCGCCCTTAAAGCACTCTAATTTCTTGGTGCACATGAGACAACCTTGCAATGTTTAATTTTAATCAGCTTTGCTGCGTAGGAAGAAGGCTCCATGATCAAAAGCTGCTGTAGCCTGAGCCAAACTGTGTGAATTTCTGGGAAAAACCCTGGATCAAATATCAGCAGATTTTACTTGTCTCTCGGTAGGCTTGCCGGTTTCATAAACGCTGGTGTTAGGTTTAGACTGAAGCAGGCTTAAGTGCAGCAAAAGCGTAACAAGTGCAGACAAAAGCCGCCATAGCACCGGCATATTATCGTCAACGCATGATTTCGGTGCACCTACTGATAGAAAGGTAAAAATGTCCATTTTTGAGTAATACTGTTGTACGGGGTCAATAATTAATTATATCATTTTATTCTTTCACGCAATAAATGGATTTTCTCATTATGTCAACTGTATTTTTTCCCAGAACAATAATCTAACTGTTAATCGCATTTATCTGACTCTCATGTCAATGAGAGCGTTGATACGGTCTGCTGTTCTATAGCAGCATATTGTACAGAAACGATATGACTGTGGTTCACTTAAAACCAATCATCTGATTAGAAAACGGTATTTTTGCTCTCACATCGGCATGCCCGCCGTTGTCATGCACTGGTGGTACGCTAGTTTTTGCCGGCTCTAGTCCGCACTTAGCATGCTCTCACCGCAGCCGAGCCGGTTTTAGCACCCGCGTACTCTTGCATCACATCGGTGCCTATGAAGCCGGTGCGTCTGCCAACATGAGTAAATGATTAGATGCTACTCAAACAGGGCAGAATTTCTACTACTGATAATGATGGTGACATAATATTCATGGATAATACATTCAGTGAACTTAAATATAGGAAACTGACTCTCCAATTCCTAGTACACCGTTGGCTAAATCTTTATGTTCAGCTGCTTTAACAGAGTACACTATGCAGCTGTGGAGATGAGGACTCAACACATTATATTTGCAAAATATTATGTGTTCAAAACAAGTGCAGAGAGACTGTAAAACTTCACTTCACCATCTAGTTGGCAGTAAAATTTCAATCACTATCCACCCTAAGACCCAAGTTCCGCATGACATGAGTAAGAAGCCATTTCCCCACAGGCTACACCTAACTACTTAGAGCTAGAGGAAGGGATAGTAGTTACCAATGCGATGACGAAAAGTGGCCCGGTGATGCGTTCTGAGTGAGAGAGACCGAGAGAGTGTCAAAAATATGTTGCTTGGGGCTCTGTTCAAGGCTTTTGTCTAGACGTTATGTAGTTTTTCTTGTAGAGTTCAGAGTATTTTATGTCATCCCTCCTTGTTATTGTTCTGATGGAAATTGTTCTGAGCTGTTCAGTTTTGCATATTTTACGCATACCATACTGTACCTGGATGATCCTCAGTCTATTCACGTGAGATACTCTCTCTAGATTCTCATGATATAAAGCATCGTCCTTAGGATCACGCTCATTATTTGCGGCATCGCATAACCATTTGCAACCAATGGAGCCAGGTTATCGGTTCACAATGCTGAGCTGAAAATTGTTAGAATTAGTGCATGGCTTGTTAAATAAATATCTCCATGCATGAGGTTTGAGTGGATAGCAGTAATCCTTCAAACTTGAATCAGTCTATAATGATTCAGATATATGACCTGTGCTGACAAAATTGAATAACAGGTAGCTTCTTTGGCTTCCAGTTTGTATATGCATCGGATGCAACCATTCCTCTTCTCTAGAACGAGCCTTGTCCCAGTGTTCTAGCTTCATTATTCCCAGAGATATGGATGTTTTAGTGAAGACATGTTCGGCCCCTGAGATATGGGTGACATATATAGGAGTTTCTAAAGTATCGCTTAACTTTATTTGATCTTTCGGACCATATTTATTTTGATTTTGTCAACACAGGTCGCATGTGAGAAAGGACTTTGTAAAACTACCAATAACTGAGCATAAAGAGCACTGACTGAGGAAAGGCAAGACCAGGCTTAGTGAATCCGCAACGGTTCCAAGTGTCTTTACACAGCAGCCTTTAGGAGACCTGGAGACGAGTATTTGTACTCAAGGTTCCCAGCACTATATTTTCTGGGTATCACAAATTCCTTGCTTCAGAAGGCTCAGCATTTATTGAAATCTTTGAATGAAGAATGAAAGTAGCAGCGCATAAAATTCATGAGCTAAGTATTGATTATTAACAAACCTGGTAGCGGCAAACTGGCATCAGGCATATAACCTGAACAGCATGTCAGCTGTGGTTATGTTGTCAGCAGTCCAGTTACTTTTCTGTTGCGTTGTCTTCACAAGTCTTGAGTCAGTTTTAACAGACAGCTTTGTCAAGTATACAACCATAAAGGATTTCAACATGTCATCCATTGTAACCAGGGGCGGACCCAGAAAAAAAGCTATGGGGTGCGCAGCTGCCCGCAGGGCAGCCACGAAGCACCTGAGCATAGCGAAGGTGCAAAGTAAAGCCCCAAAGGTGCTGGGGTGGGTGTGGGAGGGGTGTCCCCTCCTGCAGGGGGGCGTCTCCCAGAAAAATTTAGGTTTTAGGAATGCTCTGAGAGCGCATCTCACGCAATCTAA
>ERZ1740065.492-NODE-492-length-21309-cov-5.546015_pt1 | contig 21309 bp, 25 predicted proteins | sample MGYA00581738_ERZ1740065 | MGnify/ENA primary metagenome ERZ1740065 (study PRJEB43018, sample SAMN04849749) | marine metagenome | isolation source: floating plastic debris | place: Pacific Ocean | collected 2008-09-01 | study: EMG produced TPA metagenomics assembly...
GCCGTGCGAGTCAGTATGGTAAGTGGGGGACGTGTCTCGAATGTGGTGTTCAGCCGTTCCGCGATTTGAAACCTCAACTGACGAAAGGTCAGATCGATGAACTATTTTTCAGGCCCAAGAAAGCCCATTGGAACAACAGCCCGCACAGGCGAAAAGTGCCCCGAGAGCGGTGTTTGGAAAGCTCTTTCCAACCCGTCGACGACGGCACCCATTGCCAAGGGCAACGTGATGCCGCCGTATAATCGGCAAGCCGTCACGTGGAAGTTGATCCAGCACGCGTAAGGGGAAAGGGCAGACCATCGGTCTGCCCTTTTTTCTCTCAAAGTCTTGAAGCAGGAACAATGCCATGCCGACTGTTATGTCGTCAGCCATCACACGTATTGAATGGGACGGCGGAACACTGTCCATCTGGTTTCGCGAAAGTGGCAGATATCCGTATTATGGTGTGCCCAAAGACGTCTACTACGCCTTTCTCGCCGCACCATCAAAAGGCACATTCTTCAACGACCACATTCGGGATCGCTAATAGCACCCGACCGCGGGTCGGAGGCCGTCTTGCAAACTGTCCAGTGGACAGTTTGAGGCCGCAGAGGGCGCTAGCCCCGGGGGAGACGCAGTCGCCCCCGCCCAGGGGGGCGGTCGGGGGCGGCGAAAACGCGGGGCGTTTCCGCGGTGAACAACCTCAATGCTTCGAAAGGGGGCGCCTCTCATTCATTGCTGCGCAATGAACTGCCGGCTTCCGCACCCGGCTGCGCCGGGCACTGAGGGGCGGCGAAAACGCGGGGTGTTTCCGCGGTGATTAGCTCAACTGCCCTTGGGTCTCGATCACCCTACTGGATCGTCCAGACCACCGGCCCGTTCGTGCCGACAATCGTCACCGTCCCGTCGCCGTGCACCGTGATGTCCTGACAGGCGGTCCCGGCAATCCGCTCGGGCTTCTGCAGCGTCCGGCAGAACTTGCCGTCGCGGATCGTCCAGGCGCCCTCGAGCGCCACGTTCTGCTTCGGCCCCACCTTCCCGGTCAGCCGCCCGTTCTTGGCAAACTTGATCGTGCTGCCCTGCGGGTCCTTCACCGTCTTGCCGGAAATAGCATCGGTGATCGGGTCCGCGGCCAGGGCCGTCGCACAAACTGCGGCACACACAGACGACAGAACCGTCGCCATAAAGCGATTTTTCATGAAATGACTCCCTTTCAATGCTTTAATCATTCAATATGACCAGCCTGCCGATCATCGATATCTGGGTCAACTGCCCTACGGTTGAATCCGCCGACGCTATTGGCGCGGCCCTGCTCGCGCAGCGCCTCGTCGCCTGCGCCAACCGCTACCCTCCGATCCAGAGCAGCTATCGCTGGCAGGGCAAACTCGAACAGGAAGAAGAGCACCCGTTGCTGCTGAAAACCCGTGCGGAGCTCGCGCAACAGGCCGAAGACGCCATCCGCGCGCTGCACCCCTATGAGGTGCCGCCGATCATCCGCGCCGCGGTAGCCGCCAATGCCGATTACGAGGCCTGGGTCTATAGCGTCACGCGCGACCCCTAAGCAACCCGGGCTTCTCGCACAGGGCTGCGCCCTGCACTGCCGGCCGACGCGCCCGGACGTTTGATCAGAGCAGCGCGCCCAGCCAGAGCCCCATGCCAAAGACCGTATGCGCAACGAGGCTCAGCCCCCGCGCGCGCCACGGGGCGGGCGTCCGCGATGCGGCCCAGCCCAGCCCCAGGCCCGGCTGCATCACGAACCAGCCGAAGCCCACGGTCAGCAGGGCAAAGATCCACGCGGGCCAAAACGTCGGCGCGGCCAGCCACGCGGGCCCCATGATCAGCGCCAGCGCCACGCCATAGGCGATACCGACCGCGTAGTGAAAGAGCCAGCCCAGCGCCAGTTCGCCCGGCACCGGGGCGACCGCGCCGATGTTGTCATGGGTCAGCTGGCCCTGCGGGATGTTCGCCACCCAGCGCCCGACCATGGCCCAATTGGCCGAAGGTATCCCGGCGGTGCGTTTCAAAATCTGCGCCCAGATGTCCATCATCAGCGTGCCGATCACGCCCATCACGATCCCGCTTGCCACCATGTCGCCCATCGCTGATCCACCCCGCTGTCGGCTGTTCACAGGCCGGTTCTGTCACCTTCGCGCGGGAGAGGCCAGCGCGTTCGGTGCGGCACCGCGTCACTCCACCATCGGCCCCCAGCCCGGGCGTTCGCCGGTCCGTTTCTCGCGCGCCAGCACCTGCTGCCGGCGCTCGATGAGACCCGCGGATTCTTCGACCAGCCTGGCCATCTTCATCTGCAGCCAAAGCTGCAGGATACGGTTGATGCGCGCCTGATAGCCCTTGCCCAAGCCCTTGAAGAGCCTGGCCACCGTCTGGTCGAGGTAGAGCGTCAGCTTCTGCTTGTGCTCGTAACAGTCGATGTCCGCCTCCACCGTGTGCCAGGCGTCGGGGATCTCGGCGCGGATTTCGCTCAGCGGCAGGCTGTCTTCGTCCTGCAGCCAGAGGTGGTACATCAGCCGCCGTCGGGCGAGGCGTTCGGATTTGGTCATCGGCATCTGGGGTCTCCGCTTTGGCGCGCAGTCTGACCGCCGCGGGTTAAGACGGCGCAACCGCAGCGTACGCTACGCACCGACGTGATACCGACGTGAAACAGATGCAATACAGAGGGCGGACCGACAAAAAAGCGGGCCGGTGAAACACCGACCCGCCAGAGGAAGAGGGAGACGCAGGGGGAGAAGCTGCGCTCCCGGGTTCAGAGAGCAGCCCAGTCGGTGAAACGCCAGGTAGTCGGGCATTTCGGGCCGGGACGACGGCTGACTGGGCTGCGCCCCGTTGCACGCCAGGAAGAGGTGCGCGGAACCGGGGAGATATCCGGGAAAATGTCCCGGGGGTCGTCATCAAATTTTGGTACTCTGGTCACAATCACTACTCCACTTCCGAGGAGGTAAACATCACCCCGGCTCACATCCTCATCTAACGGTATTTTCTACCTGCGGTATGTGATCCGGTTCACATTCGACGCATCTTTTTGGAAATTTCTTAACTTTTTTCACTTCACGCCCAAGGACATGGTGCAAACCGGTTGAAAAAATGCGGCGCGCTGGCAAGACTGCTGCCATGTTACGCCGCCATCTGCTTCTGGGCCTCGGTGCCCTTGCCGCCCTCGCTGCCTGCACGACACAGTCGATTCCCCCCTCCGCCCGCACAACCGTCATCCTCGTGCGCCATGCGGACCGGGCGGGTGAAATCCTGAATGCACAGGGCCTCGCACGGGCTGCGAACCTGCCCGAAGCCTTGGCAGGCTATGATCTCGACGCGATCTACAGCCCGGATATCCAGCGCAACCTGCAAACCGCCGAACCGCTGTCGCAAGCGCTGGATCTGCCGGTCACGATCATTCCCAAGGAAGCCGCGGGCGCGCTCATGACGCGCGCGCATCCAGAGGGCACGGTCATCTGGATCGGCAACAAGGGCAACCTGCGCGCGATCTGGGAAGAGCTTGGCGCCCCGGGCGACGCGCCCCAGCAATATGGCGATATCGGTGTGATCACGCTGAAAAGCATGGGCAGACGGGACGTTACGCGGCTGACCGTCCTGCCCTGACAAGCGATCATGCTCGGCGTCCGGCAACCGTACCGAAAAGGTTTCGATGTTCGCGAAAACTTCGCTAAAAGCTGATCTTTCCGTCCACGTGAAACTCCGGTGCCCGATCATTGGGGCACACAAAATCCCGTGGTGAAATCCTCACTTGACCACAATATGTAAGACGGTTTTTCAGGAAAGTTCGAAAGGCAGAGGGCGCGCCGCCCCCGTTTGGACCACAGAAAATGCGCTTGGATGCCGCAATTTCGCCCTCACGTTAACATTTGATCAACCCACTGTTTGGTACAAGTGCTGAGGAGGAAGAAGAAATGGCTATCATTTCTGCCCTAATCGGAGGCGTTTGCGGTTTTCTGACATTCCTGACCGCGCTGATGTTTTTCGAAGCAAGCTTTCTGGCAGCCCTGGGACTATACGCAGCGGTCGGCATCGGTGTGATGGCGACGCTGGTCGTGGTGGGCCTGGCATGGCAAGCTGCCGTAAAACTGGCCGCACCACGGCAATCGATCATGTCCTGTCCGGTGCGTATCCCTGCCGGAAGCGCCCTGTCGAAAAATCGCGGCTGAACCCGTCTGCGACCCTGATGAAGATCAGCCTGCCCAATGGCTTAGGAGCGGCTGGACGACACAAACCCTTGCCAGCTCCACCCGCTTCTGTCATACGCCGCAGCGCAAACGTTATTCTTTTTCGACCTGATATCTCCCTCAAAAGGCGGTCAGTCTTCGATCCAGACCGACCTCGCCAGGCCATCGCATGCACGCGGATGGCACTTTTAAAGGAGACCACGGATATGGCCAATGGCACCGTGAAATGGTTCAATACCACAAAAGGCTTCGGCTTCATCGCCCCCGATAACGGCGGCAAGGACGTCTTCGTTCACATCTCTGCCGTCGAACGCGCAGGCCTCACAGGTCTGGCGGACGACCAGAAAGTGACCTTTGACATCGAAGCAGGCCGTGACGGCCGCGAAAGCGCGACGAATATCGCACTGGCCTGAGGTTCAGATCGCATAGTGTAGAAAACCGGCCAGTGACAGGCCGGTTTTTTCGTACCCCAGGACACGACATGCGCATCTGGCCAAGGCTGTTTCAGATCTGCAAGAGCCAGGACCGATACCCCCGGCGGGACGCAGGTTCAAAGCAACACGCGCCATACCAGCAAACTCGGTACCAGCATCGCGAAACCGATGCAGAAGAGTTTGGCCGTGTGACTGATCTTGCCAAATGCACCACTTCCCAGCGCGCCTTCACCGTAGCTCGCGGCGCTGGCCATGACCGCATATCCACGGGCTTCGCGCCTGCGGCGTCTGGATGTGATGGAGTCCAGCGCCCGTGCATTTACGCGTGCCTGGCGCTCCTGTTCCGTCAACTGACTTTCGAGACTTTCCATGTTACTCACGATCCGGCTACTCCCTTTTGGCTTGGAATTTCAGATGGGGTTCGACGGCGCAAAGTCCAGTGTCAGACATGCAAAAAGGCCGGTGAACACACCGGCCTTTTGCTTGATTTGTGGAAATTCGCTCAGTTCAGCGCCTGATCCGTGATCATGTGCGTCCACGCGCCTTCAGGCGCTTTCGTGATGACCGGGTCGGACCCGCCGGAGAGCAGCGATGCAACCGTGCGTTCGTAATCCGCAGGGTCCAGCGCGCCGTTGCTGCCCGCCGTCAGCTTGGCGATTTCACCCATCATGCGCTTCTGATGCTCTTCGGTCTGCGCACCGCTGGCATCATTGTCGAGCACGATCTCTGCAGCCTCGTCAGGATTTTCCTCAGCGTACTTCCAGCCTTTCATCGATGCGCGGACAAATCGCACCATCTTGTCCTGAAACGCCGGGTCCTGAAGGTTCTCTTCCAGCGCGTAGAGTCCGTCTTCCAGCGTCGCAACACCCTGTTCCTCGTATTTGAACACGGTCAGATCATCCGGCGTCAGCCCCGCGTCGATCACCTGCCAGTACTCATTGTAGGTCATGGTCGACACGCAGGCCGCCTGCCCCTGCAACAGCGGGTCCACGTTGAAGCCCTGTTTCAGAACCGTCACCCCGTTGTCGGATCCGTCGGTCGGGATGTCCAGTTTGCTCATCCAGCTCAGGAACGGGAATTCGTTGCCAAAGAACCAGACACCCAGCGTCTTGCCGGCAAAATCATCAGTGCTGGTGACCCCGGCATCCTTGCGGCAGGTCAGCATCATGCCCGAAGACTTGAAGGGCTGAGCGATATTGACCATGTTCAGGCCCTTTTCGCGCGCGGCCAATGCGGCGGGCATCCACTCCACGGTCACATCGGCGCCACCGCCTGCCAGCACCTGCGTCGGTGCGATGTCCGGCCCGCCCGGTTTGATCGTGACATTCAGGTCTTCCTCTTCGTAGAACCCTTTGTCCAGAGCGACGTAGTAGCCGGCAAACTGCGCCTGTGTGACCCACTTCAGCTGCAGCGTCACATCATCGGCAGCCTGCGCCGCCATACTCCACGCACCCAGTGCGGCCCCCACCGCGAGTGTTTTTATCGTTTTCATAATACTCTCCTTGTTTGGTCTTTTCTTAGTGTCGTTGGGACGGATGCCAGAACGTCACCGTCCGTTCGATCAGCGCCACGATCCCGTAGAACGCCGATCCCACAATCGCTGCAACAACAATTTCCGCCCAGACCAGATCAAGCGCAAGCTGTCCCACCGATGTGGAAATTCGAAAACCCATCCCGCGGATGGGGGAGCCGAAAAACTCGGCAACGATGGCCCCGATCAGGGCCAGTGTACTGGCAATCTTGAGCCCGTTGAAGACAAAGGGCATCGCGGCAGGCAGCCGCAGTTTCAGCAGGGTGGCCCAGTAACCGGCCGCATATGTCCGCATCAGGTCCCGTTGCATGGCCGAGCTGTCCGCCAGGCCCTGCACGGTGTTCACCAGCATCGGGAAGAACACCATGACCACCACGACCGCCGCCTTGGATTGCCAGTCGAACCCGAACCACATCACCAGGATGGGCGCCATGCCGATCACCGGCAAGGCCGCGACGAAATTGCCAACCGGCAAGAGCCCGCGCCGCAGAAAATCGAACCGGTCGACGAGAATGGCAACGAGGAAAGCCGCGCCACAGCCCAGAACATACCCGCTGAGCGCCCCCTTGATCACTGTCTGCACGAAATCCTCCCAGAGGATGTCCGTAGAAGCGGCATAGCGCGCGGCAATCATGGACGGCGCGGGCAACAGTACGGCGCTGATCTCGAACCCGCGCACAACCCCTTCCCAGACCGCAATCAGTGTCAGTCCGAAGATCAGAGGTATCGCGAGGCTTGTGGCCCGCGTCCGCGGCATCGCGGCCAGGCGCGCATTGAGCCACCACCCGATGACCCAGACACCGAAGGCGAACACCAGCCACATCATGCCATGCCCATCCGCGTAAGGGTCATGCGCTGGACCAAACCAATCAGCGCCACCAATGCAGCGGCAAGCGCTGCCGCCATGATCAGCGCCGACCAGATCTGAATTGTCTGCCCATAGTAGCTGCCCGCCAGCAGGCGCGCGCCCAGACCGGCAACAGCGCCGGTGGGCAGTTCACCGACAATCGCACCGACCAGCGACGCGGCCATCGCGATCTTGAGCGAGGTGAAAAGATACGGCATCGAGGACGGCAGGCGCAGACGCCAGAACATCTGGCTGGCGCTCGCATTCCAGGTGCGCATCTGGTCCAGCTGCATCCCATCCGGGCTGCGCAGCCCCTTGACCATCCCCACCACGACCGGAAAGAACGACAGGTACATGGAAATCATCGCCTTGGGCAGCAGGCCGGAAATACCGACCGCGTTGAGCACCACAATGATCATCGGCGCGATGGCCAGAATGGGGATGGTCTGGCTCGCGATGGCCCAAGGCATCACCGACATGTCCATCGTGCGGTTGTAAACAATGCCGACCGCAAGGGCGATGCCCAACCCGGTACCCAAAGCAAAACCGAGCAAGGTCGCGCTCAGCGTCACCCATGAATGATAGATCAGCGACCGTTTGGACGTGATTTTTTTCTCTACCGTCGTTTTCCAGATCTCGACCCCCACCTGATGCGGCGCGGGCAACTTTGGCTTTTCCTGCGACCAGGTGTCAGCAACCAGCGCCCGGCTGGTCAGCACCTCCCCGGTCCGCGTCGCCTTGTCGTAAGCCCATGCCGCATTCAACCAGATTGCCGCCGCATACCAGAGCAAAAAGATGCCGCAAACAACGGTCAACACAGGGACGAAGGTTCGGCTCATGCCAGACCCCCAGCTTCATTGTTCCTCAAATATGCAGGCGCGACGCACAGAGGCAGGCGCAGTTTTTCGCATATTTTAAGAACAATTAAAGTAAGTACTGTTCCGATAGAGGCGCGGTACAGGCTGGCATGCCGATGACCGCGAACGATGATAGGGGACCCCGCTTCCCCAAACATACAGCGGCTTGGACCCGGGTGGGGCGATTTGAGTAAGCTCACCCGGGCCAAGGACACCACCTCAGTCATCGATGTGCCCTGCGCGCAGCCCTTCACGCACCCGGTGCGCTACTTCCAGAAATTCCTGCGTATCCCGAATGTCCAATGGACGATCTTTTGGAAGCGGGCTTTCGATCACGTCCGTAATCCGTCCGGGGCGGGGCGACATCACCACGATCTTGGTGCTCAGATACACGGCTTCTGGAATGGAATGGGTCACGAAGGCGATGGTCTTTTCCGTACGCGCCCAGAGTTTCAGAAGCTGCTCGTTCAGATGATCGCGGACGATTTCGTCCAGCGCCCCGAACGGCTCGTCCATCAGCAGGATATCCGCATCAAAGGCCAACGCACGGGCGATGGAGGCACGCTGCTGCATGCCACCCGACAGCTGCCACGGAAACTTGTTCTCGAACCCGGCCAATTCCACCAGCTCCAGAACATGGGCCACCCGTGTACCTTGCTCCGCCTTGGAATATCCCATGATCTCCAGCGGCAGCCGGATGTTCCCACCGATCGTACGCCACGGGTAAAGCCCCGCCGCCTGAAACACGTAGCCGTACGCGCGGGACTTGCGGGCGTCCTCCGGGCTCACACCGTTCACGGTGATCTGGCCGCCCGTGGGGTGCTCCAGATCGGCCATGCAGCGCAGAAAAGTGGTCTTGCCACAGCCCGACGGGCCGATGAAGCTGACGAATTCGCCCTTGGCGATATCCAGTGACACATCCTTCAACGCATGTACCGGGCCGTCATTGGTCTGGAACGTCAGATCCAGACTGCGAGCGGAAACCACGTTTTGCCCTTGTATCGGTTGGGGCATTTGCACCGCAGCATCTTGCATAGAGCTTCAGATCCCCGCCGGAATATTCATCGGATCGCGCTTGATCATCTTGGGTGCGGTCAGTGCCTTCCACTTGCTCAACGCTTTCGAGGCCGACGAAAACGCGGGCCGGGGGATGAAGCGTCCACGCCCCGGATTGGGTTGCGAGTTTTGCCCCCAGGCCCAGATGACTTCGCCGCGGTTCAACGTGTATCGGCTCTGCGCCTTGACCTCGAAGCCTTCGAAAACATTGTAGTCGAGCACCGAATGGTGATTGCTGGGCGAAATCGTCTTGGTGATCTTCGGGTCCCACACCACGATATCCGCATCCGCGCCTTCGACAATCGCCCCCTTGCGCGGGTAGATATTGAGGATTTTCGCCACATTCGACGACGTGCAGGCCACGAACTCATTGGGTGTCAGGCGCCCGGTTTCCACCCCTTCGGTCCAGAGTACGGCCAGCCGCTCCTCCAGCCCGTTCGAGCCGTTGGGGATGATCCGGAAGTCATCGCGGCCTGCCCGCTTCTGCTCGGTGTTGAAGGCCGCATGATCGGTCGCCACCACCTGCAGAGACCCTGCCTGCAACCCGGCCCAAAGGCTGTCCTGATGATCCTTCGACCGGAAGGGCGGCGACATCACCCGGCGTGCAGCGTGGTCCCAGTCCTTGTTGAAGTATTCGGATTCGTCCAGCGTCAGGAACTGGATCAGCGGCTCGCCATAGACCCGCATCCCCTTCTGCCGTGCCCGCCGGATCGCCTCATGCGCCTGCTCGCAGGACACATGCACGATGTAGAGCGGCACGCCCGCGGCATCCGCAATGGTGATCGCGCGGTTGGCCGCTTCGCCTTCGAATTCAGGCGGGCGCGAATAGGCATGACCCTCAGGGCCAGTGATCCCCTGGTCGAAATACTTCTGCTGCATCTCGGCCACCAGATCGCCGTTCTCCGCATGCACCATCGGCAGCGCACCGAGCTCGGCACAGCGCTTGAACGACGCGAACATCTCGTCGTCCTCGATCATCAATGCGCCCTTGTAGGCCATGAAATGCTTGAACGAGTTCACCCCCATGTCGACGGCGTCTTTCATTTCGTTAAAGACGCTTTCATCCCAGCCGGTGATCGCCATATGGTAGCCCACGTCCGAGCAGATCTGCGGCGCGGATTTGCGATGCCACTCATTGATCGCGTTCTTGATCGAGCCATCTTCGCCCGGCAGGCAGAAGTCCACCACCATCGTGGTGCCACCCGCCGCCGCCGCCCAGGTGCCGGACTCAAAGGTTTCCGCCGCCGTCGTCCCCATGAAGGGCATCTCCAGATGCGTATGCGGGTCGATCCCGCCCGGGATCACATAAGCCCCTTCCGCGTCGATGTATTCATCGCCTTTCAGGTCTTCGCCGATCTGACTGATCGTTTCGCCCTCGATCAGCACATCCGCCTTCCATGTCCGGTCCGCCGTGCAGACCATGCCACCCTTGATCACTTTGGTCATCCGTCAGTCCTCCTCATACTCTTGCAGTTCCTGTTGCGTCATCGGCCGCACCACCCAGCGCGCCCCTGCATCAGGCCGCTCTGCTGTCCAGCCCACGGGCAGATCGTCCATCTCCAACCCGTCGACAAAGGCCTCGAACCCGCATCCGGCACATAGCGAATGCAGCTTGTCCACATCCTTATGCTCGTCGTCATCTTCCCCGCAGATGAAGTCCCAGGTGCCATCCGGTGCATGGGCGACGAGGTTCACGGGACGCATGCGCTCCAGCACATGGATGCAGGCAATGCCAAAGGCTGCTCCATGGTCATGCGACCTCGCCGTATCATCTTGCCCTGTCGTCATACTGATCCAAAGCATCCCAGCGCGGAACCGTGCACGCCGATATCCAGCGGGCCGATGTCACTCTCGACACAGAGCGAGAAATATCCCGCAACGGGCATATACATCACCCGGTAGTCGCCGTCGCCCCGCGTCACGCTCCAGCAGTCCTGCACCAGACCGCCAGAGAAATTCACCTCTATCTTACGCGGCGGGCACAGCACCGCACGCATCGCTTCTGCCGTGCGGCACAGAATAACGTCCGTCCCGCCCAGGGCTTCGGACAGCTCCGCCTCCACCAGCGCCGAGACCCGTTCCGCGATTGTCAGATCGGGTGCAATCACCCCACGATCTCCGCCGTTTCCACCACCGCATGCAGCAGCACATCCGTGCCCGCCATGGCCCAGTCCTTGGAGATCTCTTCCGCCTCGTTGTGGCTCAGCCCATCCACACAGGTACACATCACCATGGCCGTCGGCGCCACCCGGTTGATCCAGCAGGCATCGTGGCCCGCGCCGGAGATCAGGTTCATATGGCTATACCCCAGCCGCTCCGCCGCCGAGCGTACAGCGGTCACGCAGCCCTCGTCAAAGGCCACCGGGTCGAACCCGCCAACCTTTTCAAAAGAAATCTCCAGCCCCATTTCGTCCGCGATCTTCTGACCCTCTGTGCGCAGCCGCGCCTCCATATCCTCGATGACGGACAGCTCGGGCGAGCGGAAATCGACCGTAAAGACCACCTTTCCCGGGATCACGTTGCGCGAATTCGGATAGACATCGATATGTCCCGCAGCTCCCACCGCATGCGGTTTGTGGCTCCAGGCGATCTCGTCCACCTTCTCCAGCACCCGCGCCATGCCGAGCCCGGCATTCCTGCGCATCGGCATCGGAGTCGAGCCGGTGTGGCTGTCCTTGCCGGTGATCGTCACTTCGGTCCAGCTCAGACCCTGGCCATGGGTCACGACGCCAATGTCCTTCTCTTCCGCCTCCAGAATGGGCCCCTGTTCGATGTGCAGCTCAAAAAACGCGTGCATCTTGCGCGCGCCGACCTCTTCGTTACCACGCCAGCCGATGCGTTTCAGCTCATCACCGAAGGACTTCCCTTCTGCGTCCACCCGGTCATAGGCCCAATCCTGCGTGTGGATGCCCGCAAAGACGCCCGACGACAGCATCGCCGGCGCATAGCGCGTGCCTTCCTCGTTGGTGAAATTGGTCACCACGATCGGGTGCTTGGTCTGCACGTTCAAATCATTCAGCGTACGGATAATCTCCAGCCCGCCAAGCACGCCCAGAACCCCGTCGTATTTGCCCCCTGTGGGTTGCGTATCAAGATGGCTGCCGACGTAGACCGGCAGCGCTTCCGGGTCCGTGCCTGCGCGGCGCGCAAACATGTTGCCCATCTGGTCGACGCCCATTTCGCAGCCTGCCGCCTCGCACCACGATTGAAACAGCGCGCGGCCCTCGCCATCCTCGTCCGTCAGGGTTTGCCGGTTGTTGCCGCCTGCCACCCCCGGACCGATCTTGGCCATCTCCATCAGCGAATCCCAGAGCCGGTCTGGATTGATTTTCAGGTTTTGTCCGGGCGCGGGCATTGCTGGGTCCTTCCTGGCAGTGCTGATATTGACCAACGGCAATTTTTACCATTTGGTAAAGACACGATTGCGATTAGGGTATGCCAAGTCAAGACTTCCTTTTGACCGTGTCCCTCGGGAGCCTATCTTACCGGTCCCAAATGCCAATTTTTAGAGCAACCCTTTTCGGAGACGCGCCTTGCCCGACGGCACCGACAAAAAACCCAGCCGCATACAGCAACGCAACAGACGGCGAATCCTCGACGCGGCGCTGGACGTGTTTTCCAAACATGGCTACCGCGGCGCCACGCTGGATCAGATTGCCGAGGCCGCGGGGCTCAGCAAACCGAACATTCTTTACTACTTCGATGGAAAGGAAGAGATCCACGTCACGCTGCTCAACCAGCTGATGGAAACCTGGCTGGACCCCCTGGTAACCCTTGATCCGGACGGCGACCCCCTGCAGGAGATCCTCGGCTATGTGCAGCGCAAGCTCGACATGGCCCGTGACCTTCCGCGTGAAAGCCGACTTTTCGCCGGGGAAATCCTGCAGGGCGCGCCGCGCATGGCGCCGCACCTGGTGGCCGGGCTGCAACCTCTTTTCGATGAAAAATGCGCCGTGATAAGGGCTTGGATGGAAAGCGGCGCGCTCACCGCCGTCGATCCGCGCCACCTGATCTTTTCAATCTGGGCCACGACACAGCACTATGCGGATTTCGAGGCGCAGGTGCAGGTATTGCTGCGCGACGATCCCGACAGCCACGCCGGTGCCGCCCGGTACCTGGAGACGATGTTTACCAAGCTCCTGACCCCTTAAGAGGTTGGTAACCCTGCTGCAAAATACCTCTGCTCATTAACACCCGATTAGTATTCATATTGCTTTAATGGTTTCGGGTGGCGGCTTCAGACTGTGATCAAGATTGGAGCTACTCATGAGTGCAATTTCATTTAACGCCCCATATGCGCCACAGCCCGTGGCCCCAGCACAAGGCGATGGTCAAAACGCGGCGCTTGCCACCGCGGCCCCCCTCGCCAAATCCGCATCGGGCAACAGCGCCAACATGGCGTCCGACCATTCCGGTCAGGGCGCAGGCAACGGCACCGGCACGGGCGGTGCGCAGCTTGCGGCACTGCTGAAACGCGGGCGGGTTGCGATGCCCCCCGTGGATGCGTCACCGAAATCGGTGGTCGAGGCGCAGGCCGACAACAAGGTACCCGACGCCTTCCTGAACCAGCAGGCCAAGATCCGCGCCGAGTCGAAAGCGTTGCAAGAAGCGCGCGATGCCGAACGGGCCGCCGAGCGCGCCGCCGCTGCCGCAGAGGCCGCCGCCGAAGCGGCCGAACCGCAGGTCGATCTGCCCAACCCGCTGCCGACCGCGCCGATCCTGCAGCGCGACGACGCGTGACCCGTTACTCGGCGGCTTTCGCTGCCGGATTGTTCGGATGGGTGGTCCAGTTCGCGTAATCCGGCTCGACCACCTTCTGCGTCCGCGGATCGATGAGACCCGGGGCCATGGCTTCCATGGTGATGCAATCCTCGACCGGGCAGACGGTGTCGCAGAGATTGCAGGCGTCGCATTCCTCGTCGATCACCGTGAAGGTGCGGTCCTCCGACATGGCAATCGCCTGGTGCGACGTGTCCTCGCAGGCCGCAAAACAGCGCCCGCAGGAAATGCACAGATCCTGGTTGATCTTCGCCTTGGCCACGTAATTGAGATTGAGGTGCTGCCAGTCGGTCACGTTCGGCACCGCGCGGCCCACGATCTCATCGACCGACGTCAGCCCCTTGCTGTCCATGTAATCGCTGAGGCCGGAAATCATCTCCTGCACGATCTTGAACCCATAGGTCATCGCCGCCGTGCAGACCTGCACGTTCCCGGCGCCCAAGGCCATGAACTCCGCCGCATCACGCCATGTGGGGATGCCACCGATGCCAGAAATCGGGATCTGCCCAAGTGCGGGGTCGCGCGCGATCTCCGCCACCATATTGAGCGCAATGGGTTTCACCGCCGGCCCGCAATAGCCGCCATGCGCACCCTTACCGTCAATCGTGGGCTCAGGCGCAAAGAGATCCAGATCCACGGATGTGATCGAGTTGATCGTGTTGATCAGACTGACCGCATCCGCGCCGCCCTTCATCGCCGCCTCGGCGGGCTTGCGAATGTCCGTGATGTTCGGCGTCAGCTTCACGATCACCGGCATGCGCGTGTTCGCCTTGACCCAGCGCGTTACCATCTCGATGTACTCGGGCACCTGCCCCACGGCAGAGCCCATGCCGCGCTCCGACATCCCATGCGGGCAGCCGAAGTTCAGCTCGACGCCATCCGCGCCCGTGTCTTCGACCTGCGGCAGGATGAACTTCCACGGCTCCTCTTCGCAGGGCACCATCAGCGAGACGATCATCGCCCGGTCCGGGTAGTCGCGCTTCACGACCTTGATCTCGTCGAGATTGGTCTGCAGCGGCCGGTCGGTGATCAGCTCGATGTTGTTGAGCCCCAAAAGCCGCCGATCCGCGCCATAGATCGCGCCATACCGCGGCCCATTGACGTTGACCACATGCGGGTCGAGCCCCAGCGTCTTCCACACGACACCGCCCCAACCGGCATCAAAGGCGCGGCGCACGTTGTATTCCTTGTCCGTCGGTGGCGCGGAGGCCAGCCAGAACGGGTTCGGGCTTTTGATCCCAACGAATTCGCTTGTTAAATCAGCCATCTCGGTTCCTCCATCGGGCGGGCGTCAGGCCGCATCCCCTGTCAGTGCCTCATGAATATCCATCGCCGCGTCGCGGCCTTCCGCAACGGCCGTCACGGTCAGATCGTCCCCACCCGTGGCACAGTCACCACCGGCCCAGACACCCGCAACCGATGTACGGCCCGCGCCATCCACCTTGATCTTGCGCCCCTCGAGGTCAGGCAACCCCTCGCCGATCAGCGTCTGACCAATGGCGCGGAATACCTGGTCCGCGGCCAGCCGCAACGTCTGGCCGGTCGGGGCCATTGCATCATCGACATAATCGAATTCGATTTCACGCACGGCCCCGTTGCCGATCACCGCGCGCGGCACCGCATGGGTCACGATCCGCACACCCTTGCTGGTCGCCAGATCCTGCTCAAAGACACTCGCGTTCATCCGCGCACGCCCCCTGCGATAGACAAGCGTCACATTCAGGGCGCCCAGCAGCCTGGCCTGCACCGCAGCATCGATGGCCGTCATCCCGCCGCCAATCACAACCACGTCGCGGCCAACAGGCACCTGCGCGAGGTCACGGGTCTGGCGCAGATCGGCGATAAAATCGACTGCGTCCAGAACGCCCTCTTTCTCCGCACCCTCCGCATCCAGCGCATTCACGCCGCCCAGACCCATGCCGAGGAACACCGCGTCATAGGCATCCCGAAGACTGTCGAGCGTCTCTTCACGGCCCAGAGCCTTCCCATATTCTATCCGGATGCCCCCGATCTTCAGCAGCCAATCCACTTCGGCCTGCGCAAAGCCATCCACGGTCTTGTAGGTGGCAATCCCGTATTCGTTCAGACCACCGGCCTTCGGGCGCGCGTCCAGCACCACCACGTCATGACCCAGCATCGCCAGCCGATGCGCACAACTCAAACCAGCAGGCCCCGCCCCCACCACGGCAACCGTTTTACCGGTCGCCGCAGCTCGGGAGAAAGGATGAATGCCCTGTTCCTGTAGATGATCCGTCGCATAGCGCTGCAGCTGACCGATCAGCACCGGCTTGCCCTCCGCTGCCTCCCGCACACAGGCCTCTTCGCAAAGCTGCTCGGTCGGGCACACTCGGGCGCACATGCCGCCCATGATGTTCTGATTCAGGATCGTCTTGGCCGCGGCATCGGGCGTGCCGGTCGCGATCTGGCGGATGAACAGCGGGATATCGATATCCGTCGGACAGGCCGTGATGCAGGGCGCATCATGGCAGAAGTAGCACCGGTCCGCGGCCACCAGCGCCTCATGGGCATCCAGCCGCGGATGCAGATCGGAGAAGTGATCGTCATAAGCATCCGCTGCCAGGCGGGCCGCCACTATTCCCGGTGTAAACGCGTCGCTGGACATGGTTTTTCCCCATTTCTGGCTCTCAGTTCATGAAAAAGCTGTCACGGAATCATTTTTTTATCAACTGGTAAAATTTGTTTCTGAGGTCACGGCTGCGCCGGTGCTGAAAATTTACGCAATACACGGCTGGCGGGAATTCGCCGACGTCCTTCAGGTAAGCGCTGTCATTAGAATTTAACTTGCTTTTGACCCGACCACCCCCAATATCGAAAAGGCGACGCGACAAACTATCGACCACTGCTCCTTCCGGCCAGTCACTCGATCTGCTTTCGACCGAGCCAAGCTGCCGCATTCCGCGGGCAGCACAAGACAGGAGACACGGGAATGGCCACTGGCACCGTGAAATGGTTTAACACCACAAAAGGCTACGGCTTTATCGCCCCTGACGGGGGCGGCAAAGACATCTTTGTGCATATCTCTGCCGTTGAGCGCGCAGGCCTCACAGGTCTGGCGGACAACCAGAAGGTCACCTTCGACGTGGAAGCAGGCCGTGACGGCCGCGAAAGCGCAGGCAACCTCGCACTCGCCTGATCCCAGGCATGTCAAACGATTTGCAAACGGGCGCCGCGGTGCCCGTTTTTTTGGTCCCCTAGGCCTCCCGCCACAGAGCTATCCCGCCCGGGCACCTCAAATCGCGCGCTTCATTGTTCCAAAAATATGCGTGCGCCAAGGCCTGCCATTCCGGCGCGCGCTCCGAGACCTGTCGGTTCTTACCACAGTTCACAGGCTGCCAGCGCAGAATGCCCTAGGGCGCGTCCCAATCCACATCCTCAGCCTTGGAGACCTGCAGCCGACCTTCCGGCCATGGCTTCAGCAACGGCGCAACCGCCTCCTCCGTGCCCGTGAGCCAGAGCGGGATGTCCTCCGGCGCCAGGATCACCCCCATGCGATGATGGATATCCACGACATCCGCCGATGGGGCGCAGGTGAGCGTTGCCACCTGATCCACCGCCACCCCGCCCGGCCCCTGCCAGCGGTCCGTGATCGCGGCAAAAAACAGGAAACCGCCTGTCTTGGGCGCAATCCGCCAGGCGGTCTTGCGGCGCTTCTCGCCCGTCCACTCATACCAGCCGTTCATCGGCACCACCGCCCGCCCCGTACCGCTAAAGGCGGATTTGTCAAAGACCGTCTCGCTGCGGGCGTTCACGATGGTCTCCATCACCGGGCGACCCCGCGCGTTCACCCGCCCGACCGGGATGATGCCCCAGCGCATCCGGGTCAGACCCGTCTCCGTCAACACAACGATCTCCTGCCCGGGCGCCACGTTCCGGCGCGGCAACTCATCCGCCACCGGCTCCGGGTCCTGCCCCACAGCTGAGGCTAGCTCCGCTATCGGGGATGTCAGAAAGAACCGCCCGGGCATCCTAGTCGCCGGTCCGCGCAATCAGGTCCATCACGTAGGGCCCCAGCCCCTCGACGATCCGTTCAACCCCCTGCGCGCTCGGATGAATGCCATCGGGCTGCATGAAGGGTGCTGCCGCTGCCGGATCCTCCGCCGCCGCGCCAAGCCCTTCAAAGAAGCTCGGCGCATAGACCGTGCCATAGGCCTCGGCCAGCTCCGGATACATCGCGTCAAACGCCGCCTTGAACTCAGGCCCGTAGTTCCCCGGCGCCTGCATCCCCACCAGCAACACCTCGACCCCTGCGGCCTCCGCCGCCTGCAGGATCCCGTCCAGATTGGCACGGCTGACGTCCGGGTCGATCCCTCGCAGCACGTCACTGCCCCCCAGCGCCACGATCATCGCATCCACCTCCGGCTCCAGCCTCCAAGCGGCCCGGCTGAACCCCCCCGCCGTGGTATCGCCGGACACGCCCGCATTGATCAGCTGCACCTGGGCCCCCTGCGCCTCCAGCCAGCCTTGCAACTGCGGCACGAACCCCTCGGCTTCGACCAGCCCATAGCCGTGGGTGAGGCTGTCGCCCAGGGCGGCGATCACCACCTCCTCGGCTGCGCCCGCCACCGGCCACAGCAGCGCCAAACCCATCACAACCTTGTGCATCTTGATCCAGCCTCCATATGCCACACGTATACCTTTCAAAGGTGATTTATGCATGTCTGACCCCGTATTCTCTCTCAAAGATGCGACTTTGTCGCTCGATGGCAATGCCGGGCGGGTGGATATCCTGCACGGCATTTCGCTGGAGGTCCAGAAGGGCGAAAGCCTCGGGCTGATCGGGCCCTCGGGCTCCGGCAAATCCTCGCTTCTGATGCTGATGGGTGGGCTGGAACGCGCCACCTCCGGCACCGTGGCCGCCCTCGGGCAGGACCTCACGCGAATGTCCGAAGACCAACTCGCCCGTTTCCGCCGCGACCACATGGGCGTGGTCTTCCAGTCCTTTCATCTCATCCCGACGATGACCGCGCTGGAGAATGTCGCCACCCCGCTGGAGCTTGCAGGCGACGCAGACGCCTTCGCCAAGGCCGAGGCCGAACTGGCCGAAGTGGGCCTCGCGCACCGCGCCGATCACTACCCCAGCCAGATGTCAGGCGGAGAGCAACAGCGCGTGGCGCTGGCCCGGGCCTCCGCCCCGCGCCCCGACATCCTGCTCGCGGATGAGCCCACCGGCAATCTCGACGGCGCCAATGGCGCGGCGATCATCGACCTGCTCTTTGGCCTGCGCGACCGGCATGGCGTGACTCTCGTGCTGGTCACCCATAGCCAAAGCCTCGCCGCCCGCTGCGACCGGGTCATCCGCCTCGGCGATGGCCGCGTGGTCCCGCTGGAGCGCGCAGCGGAATGAGCCTTGCGCTCTCTGCCCGCTTTGCCCGGCGCGAGTTGCGCGGCGGTCTGCGCGGCTTCCGCATCTTCCTCGCCTGCCTTGCGCTTGGGGTCGCCGCCATCGCCGCTGTCGGCTCCGTCCGCTCCGGCATCGAAGCCGGGCTCGCCCGCGAAGGCGCAGCTCTGCTGGGCGGCGATGCAGAGATGGATTTCACCTATCGTTTCGCGACCGAGGAAGAGCGCGCTTGGATGGAAGACGTCGCCGACGCCGTCTCGGAGATCGTCGATTTCCGTTCCATGGCCGTGGTTGGCGAGGGGGATACAGCCGAGCGCGGTCTCACCCAGATCAAGGCCATCGATACCGCCTATCCGCTGATCGGCAGCGTAGTTCTGACCCCCGACATGCCCCTCGATCAGGCGCTGGCGGTCGACAATGGCCTGCCCGGCGCGGTCATGGAGCGGGTGCTGATCGACCGCCTCGGCCTTGCCATCGGCGAGACCTTCCGCCTCGGCACACAAGCGTTCCGCCTCAGCGCCGAACTCACCCGCGCACCCGATAGCGCAGCCGGCGGCTTCGCCCTCGGGCCCCGCACCATCGTGACCACCCCGAGCCTCGAAAACTCGCAACTGCTCGCCCCCGGCACGCTCTTCTCCACAAAGTACCGCCTGGACCTGTCGCCCGAGGCCGATCTCGCCACCCTGGCCGCAGAGGCGCGCAGCCGCTTCCAGGACACCGGCCTGCGCTGGACGGATTCGCGCAATGGCGCGCCGGGTGTGTCGGAATTCGTCGACCGCCTCGGCGCCTTCCTGATCCTGGTGGGCCTCTCCGGCCTCGCGGTGGGGGGCGTCGGGGTGTCCTCCGCCGTGCGTGCCTATCTCGCGGGCAAGACCAACGTCATCGCCACGCTGCGCACGCTCGGGGCCACGCGGGCGGTGATCTTCCAGACCTACTTCCTCCAGATCGGCGCGCTGTCGCTCGCAGGCATTGCCATCGGCGTGGCGCTCGGCGGGCTCGCCCCGCTGGTCTTTGCGCCGCTCATCGAAGCACGCCTGCCGATCCCCGCGGCCTTCGCGCTCTACCCCGCGCCGCTGGGTGAGGCCGCGATCTACGGGCTGCTGACCGCCTTTCTCTTCACCCTCTGGCCGCTCGCCCGGGCGGAGGAGATCAAGCCCGCGACACTCTTCCGCGACGCGCTGCAATCCGCCCGCGCACTGCCCGCCGCGCGCTACCTCGCAGCCACTACGCTTGCGCTTGCGCTGCTGCTGGGTCTCGCGGGTTGGTTCTCGGGCACCTGGTGGCTGACCTTCTGGACCGCGGGCGGCATCTGCGGCGCGCTCCTGCTGCTCGCGGGCGCCGCCCTGCTCATCCGTCACCTCTCGCGCCGGGGCGCCCACCTGGCGCGGGGCACGCCCCGCGCCAGGTGGGCGCTGGCCGCCATCTCCGGGCCGCGCGAAGGCGCCACATCGGTGGTGCTCTCTTTGGGCCTCGGATTGTCAGTGCTCGCCGCCGTCGGCCAGATCGACGGCAACCTGCGCAACGCGATCACCGGCAACCTGCCGGAAGTGGCGCCGTCCTACTTCTTCGTCGACATCCAGAAAGACCAGATGGACGGCTTCACCGACCGGCTCGCCGGCGACCCGGCGGTCAAACGCGTGCAATCCGCCCCGATGCTGCGCGGCATCATCACGAAGATCAACGGTCAGCCCGCGCGCGAGGTGGCAGGTGATCACTGGGTGCTGCAGGGCGACCGCGGCGTGACCTACTCCGAAGCCTTGCCCGAGAACACCCGGCTGACCGCGGGCGACTGGTGGGCGCCGGACTATGCAGGCGCGCCGCTCATCAGCTTCGCCGCAGAGGAGGCCGCCGAGATGGGCCTGCAGATCGGCGATGAGATGACCGTGAACATCCTCGGGCGCGACATCACCGGCACCATCGCCAGCTTCCGCGAGGTGGACTTCTCCACCGCAGGCATCGGCTTCATCCTCGCCATGAACCCTTCGGCGCTGGAAGGCGCCCCGCACAGCTTCATCTCCACCGTCTACGCCGAGGAAGACGCCGAAGCGCAGATCCTGCGCGACCTCGCGGGGCAGTTCCCCAACATCACCGCCGTGCGTGTGCGCGACGCCATCGACCGGGTCGCAGATGTGCTTGCCGGGTTGGGGGGGGGGCCCCCCACAAGGGGCCGGGCGGCCCCGGACGCCGCGGGGGGGGACGCGCGGGGGGGACCCGCGGGGGGGGGGGCGCGGCGGGGGGGGGGGGGGGGCCGGCGGGGCGCGGGGCCGGCCACGG
>ERZ1740065.495-NODE-495-length-21226-cov-12.239053_pt1 | contig 21226 bp, 22 predicted proteins | sample MGYA00581738_ERZ1740065 | MGnify/ENA primary metagenome ERZ1740065 (study PRJEB43018, sample SAMN04849749) | marine metagenome | isolation source: floating plastic debris | place: Pacific Ocean | collected 2008-09-01 | study: EMG produced TPA metagenomics...
GCTACGGATACTATCTCTCCTTACCCTCTTTCTCCCTACGACTCTCTTCCTTTCTATATATCTCCCGATCCTCCCGCTCCTGAGCCTCCCTCTCTCTCTCACCGATACCATACAACAGAGAGCTAGGTATTTACTGTCTGACTCTCTCCTCAGGCGTACTCAGGCCAAGTTCTAGGAACAGTCCCGACCTCATCCCTCAGACGATTGAATCTCAAAGCCAGGCAGACGCCATCTCAGCTCTTGAGAGAAGGAGGTAAGCTGTTAGCAATTTCTTCCCGTGTTTCCGTCTGTCTCTATCTGCTTCTTATATTGCTGGAATGTTCCAGATCATCCTTTGGCCCGGCGAGTCTGCAAAGGAAGTCGATTGGAACGGCCTCATATAAGGGCCGCATGTCAAGCGAAACCATGTCGGAGACAGAACTGGAATCCTACATGAGACTTATGATCAACGGGTCCGTGCAGTCATATTGAAACTGTTAGCCACTCTATGATTGGCTAGGCATTGTTAGCCACTCTGTGATTGGCCAGTCATCATCAGCAGTCGTCTTGTTTGTAGGCTGACGTGGCAGGTTTACAGGATCGTTTCCATGGCCCTCTTCTCCAGACATCAGCTTGTCTTCTCATTCTTACTCACAACGAGCATCATGAAGGCCAAAGAGAAGTTTCCGGACTCCGTCAGCAGTGTCGACACCATCACTGAGTTAGAATGGCAGACATTCCTACAGGGGCCTGTGCTGGCTAATATGCTTGATGAGGCAGCTCTCGACAAATGTGACGGTACTTCCTTCCACCGTCACTCTCTCCCCCTCTCTAACCCTCTATCTTCTCTCTCCGCTTCGCTATCTCCTCCTCTCCCCCTCTCCCCTTCCCTCTCCCCTTCCCTCCCCCTCTCCCCTCTCTCCCCCTCTCTCCCCTTCTCTCACCCTCTCCTCTCTCCCCATCTCCCTCGGTCCATACCTCTATGTGAGTACCATCCTGTGATATTACTGGCATAGAGGTTGAGTGTTGTTTTCTCTAGGTCTAACAGCCATGCAGAAGTTGGAGCAGGCGTCACAGGGAAAGGAGCCAATACAGCGTCCAAACTGGGTCAAGGACTCAATGTGGCGTCTGTGTCAGCATCTGGAGATCGTGCTGCCACAGTTCTCAGGCCTCTGTCAATCATTGCGTAACAACCACAGACAGTGGAATGCATTCAGAAGTCACACTGACGTCTATAGCATGATGTCATTGCCGTACACAGCCCAGTACACAGCCCAGTACACAGCCCAGTATACAGCCCAGTATACAGCCCAGCGGGCCGACAGTGACGGTACATGACAGTGTGTCACAGCCGACAGTTCCAGTAGTTTTTGCTATCATCGATTCTGTCGTTGACAGACTCGAGTACAGATGAGGAGGGCGTCATCTTTGGCTGGGAGTTGGTGAGGCCCTTCAACAAGATAATGCTGATCAAGATACTCAGACCAGACTCTCTCTCCGCCTCTCTCCAAATATTCATCGATAACCAGATGGGCACCAAGTTCTCCAAGGTTTGTTCAGAGAATTGCCAGGTTGTCAGCCTTAGTACCAGCACACTCTGTCAGCCAGCTGCTGCTGTTTTAGGCATCAACTTACGAGATCAGAGAAGTGTTCGAGGAGGTGAATGCCAAGACTCCTCTGATATTCCTCCTATCTACAGGTACGTACTGCTGTCAGTGGTTGTCTGCTGCTGAATGCATTCCAGGAATTCACTCGAGTTTACCTAATGAAATAGGCTCAGATCCTACGAGTCAAATTCTGAAGTTTGCGCGGGACACGCGAGGGAGCACACTTCATCTGGACATGGTGTCCCTGGGCAGAGGTCAAGGTCCCAAGGCTGAAGAGCTGATCAACAAGGCACAGATATTGAAGGGTGCGTTAGTACTATAGCGTGTGCATGTACTGTGGTGGTATGTACTCTGTAGTGATAGAGATGACTATCTGCTGCAGGCCGCTGGGTGTTCCTACAGAACTGTCACCTCGCCGCGTCATGGATGCCGCGTCTGAAGACGATCGTCTCAAACTTCAACAAGCCACAGTCAGACGTCGACCCGCAGTTCAGACTGTTCCTCAGCAGCAAGCCGGATGCATCATTCCCTCTGTCGATCCTGCAGACTGGAATCAAAGTGTCCGTAGACAACCCTCAGGGCGTCAGATCCAACCTACAGAGGTCCGTGCAGACGGGCAGCTTCGAGAAATTCTTTGTCGAAAACTCGGAGAACGCAGTGATGAAGAGTTTACTGTATGGTTTGTGTCTCTTCAACTCCGTCATCCACGAGAGGAAGAAGTACGGCACACTTGGCTGGAATATCCCATACGAGTTCAATGATTCCGACTTTGAGGTCAGGAGAGCACAACTTCTAACTTTATTTATGTTCCATGGGGTTGTACAACCCAGTGATACATATGCAAACCATGATTCTCTGCAGGTCGCTACGATACAGCTGAGCATGCTGGTGAAGAATTCGGAGGCTGTGCCGTGGAAGGCGCTCCAGTACCTGACTGGTGACATCACATACGGCGGGAGGGTGACAGACGACTGGGACCGTCGGTGCCTCCACTCTCTGCTCAGTAGATTCTATTCGCCTGCAGCCCTAGAACCTGGCTACGTCTACTCTCCTGATGGGGTACAGGCAATATTCCACCAACTGTGTCTGCACTCTGGCTATCCACATCTACCTGCAGTTGTGGAGTATTGTATTTATTGCAGATGTACTCATCCATGCCGATGGATTACACTTTCAATGATGTCAAGAGTCACATAGCGAAGAGTCTACCTGCTGTAGACTCACCCGGGCTATTTGGCATGGCGTCTGATGCAGAGATGACGTACATGGAGAACCAGGCTCAGACTATAATATCAACAGTCATCAATATACAGCCGAGCCTATCCATCCGTCTGGCCACTGGGTAAGGTCAAGGCCACTATTCATCGTGTGTCACGCACCGCCGCTTAGTGAGGCAATATGTCATTGGCGTGTTGGATGTCAGATTCTGTATTTGACTAACCCTCTATTGAAGCTGACTGTATGCTCTCGATCAATTCGCTGTCTCCTTTGACTCATTCCTGTTCTAGTATATCACTAAGTACTGTTTATAATGATAAAGACTAGTTTGCCTGCTACTGCTGTATAAGACGTGCTGAGTTGCGTCATAGCCCTGCCCCAACCGTCTGTCAGAATCAGAATGGCAGAGGTGATACCAATCATTGGCTGCAGCAGTTAGAGTAGTGACAATGGTATAATCTCAGTCTACTCATTGATCTATATAATATTAGGTCAGCAGTGAAGACGAGTGATGAGGTGGTAGTGGAGGCCGCTATGGAGATGTTACGTACAGTTCCCGCCGTCGTGGAGGACGAGGAGGCAATCCTCAACCCTCCCCAACTATCGTCAGCGATGCAGGCGCCCAAGAGGATATTCACATTTCAGACACTGATGAAGGCCGATCCGTCCACTCTTTCCAGCCTCAAGCCTAGAGACTTTGAGCTGCCCGGTAAGTCTCAGGAGAAGACAATTCTCACTACGCGCGTGTGTATGCTGCATCGCCATGATGTAAGGGAATGAGCACTTCCTTGATCATATGATTCAGTTTTCAGTGATGACGGATGTGGTGCTATGAGTAAAGAGTTAACTAGTTCCCGATAGTAAAACAGGAAATTGTAGTGTCTAACTACGCTGCCTGTAGTCATTGGATCGAGTCTATGATGTCTATAAATGTTGTGCCACAGTTTCTCACACTCAAAGCTCTCAAGCTGAGAGGGGATCCCTCCTCAGCTCGCCAGGAAGAGGAGGGGATCCCTCCTCCGCTCGCCAGGAAGAGGAGGGGATTTACAGACCCTCAATACGCAGCAGTTATTCTCCACATCTCAATAAAACGAAGCGTCAACGAGTCTCCCTAACTGCGTCCTTTATCCCAATCCCAACCATATAAGGTCGAAATCTTATCCAACGGGCCTCAGAGTTGAGCCCTGGGGTTATTTGTATTCTTATTGTATGTCATCGTTCCTATTGCAAATTGCATAGAATTCTCAGCAACATTTTTGGAGCTAAAGAATGTTGATTTATCACGCGTTATGTAAATCCCCATGAAAAACTGAGACAGTCTTTTCCAGCAATTTAATTAATGCATTCACACCATTGTCTGCGCCATTGTCCGCGTTATTGTCTGCGCCATTGTCTGCGCCATTGTCCGCGTTATTGGTCATTGATTATTGGTCATTGATTATTGATCAGTGGCTGCTGTGCTGCCAGCTTTCCAAGGCGTACACATTTCCTTTCTGATGTCATCATGGAAATTAAACGAATATATCTCTCCTTACTACTATACAATTCCTTACGTAGTAAACTTCTTCATATCTGACCAGCAGATTCTTCCTAGTCATTGAAGTGTAGCGTCTACTCATTGACAATTCAAAACTCATTGCGAAATATTGCAACTGTTTCCCAAGGTTTCCTTGTTCCTAGTTGTATACCATAAGCTCATAGAATTCCCCAGTACATTCACTTTGTCAACATATACAAGTGACTGACAACAGCTGGGGCTGGCCTATGCAGGAAGTGTGGAAGTGAACCAGATGAAACTGCTCTGTATCCTCTGTTAATAGGGAATTCTCCAGCGATTGGGGGAAGGTTTAATTGTTATGTACATGATATCCTTAAACAGCTGTTCATTATATGCGATTCATCCTTGCGCCATAGATGGAATAAGAACCCAAGGATAATTCCTATTCAAGTTTTAATCAAGAGAAAAATAAAGCAAAATGCTCACAAACCACAGGTCCTGCACCTAAATCTCATACCTCCTATGTGTTTATAACCTATAGCCTTTATATAACTCACCCTCTCCCTCCTCCCTCTCCCTCCCCTCTCCCTCCTCTCTCTCCCTCCCCTCTCCCTCCTCTCTCCCTCCTCTCTCCCTCCTCCTCCCTCCTTCCCCATACCATGTTCTCTTCTCACCCTCTCTCTACCCATTCTCCTTACTCCCACCCTTCTCTCTCTCCCACCACCATCCCTCCTCTCTCTCTATCATCTCTGCTCCCATGTTTACTAGTTGTGACTTGATTATACTGCCATAGCAAACCTTATAGGGTCACAGAAGAATGACAGAAAAACAAGCTGATAGAATATCTTGGCTGCTGCGATGAAAACAGTGTAGATATCTGATAGTGCACTGACAGTATCGTGGGAATTGGCACTCAGCCTTCTGTAATCAGTTTGTCCAAGGGTTTGGAATACTCCAACACCGTATGGACTTCCTACATCTCGTAGCCTTGACATTATATAATATGTGCCATATGCTGCACGTCTGCATGTGTTTTATGATAGTAATATTAATATTATTACTGCTATACTCTCCAAGACTTCCTGCTTTAATCTCAGAAAATTGGTGAAGCTGTGCCCAGCGAGGCTGCATCAGCACCACTGCAATCAGATAATATTATATTGATATGCTCACTATACTATTGCCTCATTACAGACTTCCTGTCGATGAGAGTATACCAATCCGCTCTCGTCACCTACCTGCGACAGGAAATAGATCGAATGAACCGGCTCCTCTCTCTTATTGCCAAGTCACTGACGCAGCTGTGTCGCGCTGTCAAAGGAGAGATCGTCATGTCCGAAGAGCTGGAGGATATGTACCAGTCGATCTTAGAGCAGAGGGTGCCGTCTCTTTGGAAGGTACACTAGCCGTTGCTCAGTACCGGCTGTTCAAAGGGCTACCAGGGGTCACAATACCTGGGATCATGCCCAATGCACCATTGCTATCAGTTTCATCATGTTGTCAAAATAGACAGGGTACCAGTGTGAAACAGGTCAGCTGCGTACCACTAATCCAAACTGGAAATAAAACTTCCCAAGAGTCATCATGCACTCTGCACAACTGTACAGAGGAGTAATTGCTGTCGCTATGCTTTACTTGCACTGATAGAAGTGAGTAAAACAGAGTGAACAAGGAGACATGAGGAATAGGAGTGGAAGGGGAGAGCAACGGGAGGGAAAGGGAGGCAGCAAGAGAGGGAAGACAGGCAGATTGTAGATGTTAATTTATGAATGACAAGATGACTTTATGAATCCAGATTATTCTAAGATGACACTTGTATGTCAATAGCAGTGCGCGTTTTGTGCTTGTAGAGAGTGGCGTATGAGTCGATGAAAACTCTCGGGTCCTGGACTGTAGATCTCGGCCAGCGAGTCAACTATCTGGCGAGGTGGTGTCACCAGGTACGTGTAATCCTGCCACCACTTCTTTACTACTCTTACTATACTCACATGTGTACTACTTTCCTCACACACAGGTTTCTATGTTTGTGGAGATCGAGTATAAGAAGCATATCTACTCCACTCAGCAGACGAAGGATAGCAGAGTCAAGGACACTCCGACTCCCACAGCGATGGCGGAGAATGAATACCAGTATCGTAGCGAACACCCCAGGAGCTACTGGCTTTCTGGCTTCTTTTTCCCTCAGGGTGAGTGCTGCTCCGTCCCCTAATGTCTGATAGAATTAATCTGTTATCAGTGAGGATAGCTTATGTATGTACCTCCTAATTCTTACGATGGGGGAGGGACGCACAGTAGAGGGGCTGTCAGACTGACCTACTTTGTGCGCATTACAGGCTTTCTCACAGCGGTGCTGCAGAATTACGCTCGCCAGCATAAGATCTCCATCGATGCTCTTCACTTCAGTTTTCACGTCACGCCCAACCCCAAGGTAGACCAGGAGGGTCAGCTCAGTGACATGACGATGCGACTGGACGTCACAGATCTTGGCTTTCAGGTGCTCCCATCTCCCCACTGATACGCACTTACGAAATGATGACTGACAAATGAAGTCATCTGTCTGTTTCCTGTTTGGCAGGGTCCGCCACACGAAGGCGACGGTATCCTGTTGTTTGGTCTCTACTTAGACGGTGCCATGTGGGACATAAAGCAGAAATGTCTGCAGGACTCTCGTCCTGGACACAGATTCTCCCGGCTGCCAGAACTCCTTCTGCAGCCGACTCAGGTGAGGTTCTGCAACCGCAGACTGCATTACCTCGCTCTGTCTTGACTGCCGCCAATGAATCAAGAGAACCATTAGGCCATGTATTTGTCATGCGACTACTCTGGGATTCCCAAAGCTCGCTGGAAAACCTATGCGGTTGTGCAGCTAATAGATGCGAGATAATGAGGGTCACCAGGCACACAGAGTGTGCAAGCTGCATCGCTCATTGGCTCCTATTGTAATATGGTCGCTTAGTTCAGCCGAACTCACTAATAATGACTCCTCAAAGCCACAATAACTATGACTTGCTCCATAACTACCTGGTTACCCCACTAGTTCCCTGGCGTCTCTCAGTTCTTGCTAAGTAATGTAGTTCCCTGTGACCTCACATCCTGTTCCTTTTACCAGGGAGGCGGAGACAATAGCGCGATGACGTACAGCGATGACAGTTCATACTCGTGCCCACTCTACCGTACATCAGCTCGTGCGGGAACCCTCTCCAGTACTGGTCTCTCCACTAACTTCGTGACAGCCATTCAGCTGCCGTCGACCCACCAGTCAAACTTCTGGGTGTCCAGAGGCGTGGCCCTCCTTTGCCAACTAGATGATGTCTAACATTGCTCTGTCCATTTATAAGCTTGTCCTTTTATTGTCTGCTAATTTATATTGTTTAATGGTGATGATTATGTAACAGTGACACAGAAAATCCTCATATAACACAGACTGCAGGGGAAAAACCTGCAACACTATAAAATTTGCACAATATGAAAGTTACTTTCTTTCCGCCTCACTCCATTCTGTCCAGCGGGGCGGGTGATTTTGGAGTTGTCCCACTTTGTAATGGCGACAAAATCGCTTTTTCGGCAGCAGCAAGAAATTCTGCCCTTCCCTCAGTCATCAGAGTCACACTCCATCTGAAACAGGATCAGGTCAGACATTGAGTTGAAGGTTTCAAGAAGCTCAAGTCACAGCAGAGGTATTTGAGATTCCTATGGAGGGTGCAGTGTTAGTCATGGGAATCCCAAACAAGCCTGGAATTCCACGAGCTGCATCAGCTCGCCTGTTTATCACGCAAATAGCATAATGCAATCAATTGCCCGCACAGCTTTAGCCAATAACAAGTGATAGCCTAGCTTAGTTCCAACAAAGAGAGGATTTGAACAGGGCGTCAAGGATACCACCCATAGCAACTGCATAAAACGCAAAGATCACACTCCTGCAACCCTTGACGCCAATGTTGCCAGTCAGCTGCAGCGCTAACAAAGACATCTGCGCTTACCTCTTCGTCTGATGAATAGCAAACTTGCTCTGTCTCGGCAAATCGTAGCTGGTTGGGAGACGCACCAAATTCGTCGCAGAGTTCGACCTGCAATACAGGCAGAATGCAGCCACAGTGCAAAACAATAGTGATACAGCGCAGCTAGTAGTGTGTCTCACTTACCATGTCTATCCTACCGATGAGGTACGCGAGCTGCTGCGGAGTCTCGCCTTTATAGTTCCTCACCTCCAGATCAGCATTCTTCTCCAGACATGCCCTCATGCATTCCATGTCACCGTTGTCTATCGATATGTGTAGTGGCGCAAAACCGTCTCCCAGACGCTACAATAGAGATGGATCCTGGTAAGAGATATCTGCAGATGGACAAGATGGCCGCTAACTTACGATCAAGCTACTTACTCTGTAGTCCATATCTACCTTGCCGTGCTTCGCCAATGCTCGCACGCAGGCAACATGGCCGGCTTCAGTGGCCAGATGGATTGGAGTCTTGCCGTCGTGGTTTAACATGTCTTTGTTATCCTGAGGTAATGATTTGTACGGTACTTTGAAGCGAGGATGTTTCAGTTCGTGACGTTCCAGAGTTGTAGTCAGCTCTTTGATGACATCCGCGCGGCCAAACCGTGCGGCTATGTGAAGCGGCGTATTGCCCCATATGTCGGAAATGGCGCCGTCAGCACCTCGCGATATCAATAGTCGGACTAGTTTGGGCGAACAACACTCTGCAGCCACATGCAGCACAGTTTGCCAGTCGGCATTCTTTGTATTTAGAGTTTTTACGCTGTCGGCAACATAGAGCCCGAATGCTACAGCTCTCTCATCAGCAGCTCGAGCTGCGAGCAATACATCGCTGAAATATGAGCAAAAAAGGTATGAGATCTATAAATAAATACAATAGTTTAGGAACAACTGAGAAATATGGTTACTCACAAATCCTCATCCTCGTCGCCGGTAATCTTCTCCCATAGATCATCACGGGCTCGTTTTAACTCATCCTTACCCATATACTGTGTGATGTCTTCTTTTGGGTTCCACGAAGAAAAATGAACGGAACAGATTTGTAGAAAAACTTGACGATATAATAGGGATGGCTTGTTTTGTACAGCAGTAAAATTTTTTGTGCTGCAACTGTCATTCTGAGATTCTAAACTAAGCTTGTTGATATCACTACTAACGTCCGAAACACTTGAACTTTGAGGCAGAGACTTGCCGAAACCACTGTCAATATTCGATGACGAAGTATTGTTTCCATCGGAACGACGACCACTCTCATGATCACAGAGAGTCACCGGAGGTTGTTGCTCGGTTGGTGGTAATCCTGAGTCGAGCATGCTGTAGTAACCAGACTCGTGGTTGCCTTTGTCCTTCAGTTTCGTACCCATAATTCAGGCTGGTTCTGATACAGCTGTAGTCTATGCTACCTAGTACTACCAGGAGGTATGGCAGTCGTGATGCTGAGGTGTCTTTCTCTGTCTCTCTATCTCTATCTCTGCTCACCGAAATATAAAGCCAACTGGCTGGCCAGGCCAGGGATTTTGCGCGCAGCGGAATACCACTGTATACCCGCCTGCGCAATAACAATGCGAAAAGCCAATAATCAGCCAATCAGAGCTTGATACTGGACCCAGTCGCGCTTCAATTGGCTACACTGCCCTTTCCTGCCGGGCAGACGCCATATCAGGTGTAAAAACACTCCGTGTAGATTCTACACAATTTACCAAATCAGCAAGCATCTTTAAGTGATCATAACTACTCCTCAACTACACCTGGACCTGGACTCCCATTAGCTTTAAAAGATGACAACCATGCGTTATACAACGACTCAGATGTTCTGATTAACCTGGAGTATGCAGCCGATATATGCTGGGTGGAAAGAAACTGTAGTCTTGCTATAGACACCATCAAGTCTACTATACCATCGAGACTCCTGCAGCGTGATCTCCACATAAATCTGGCAAAGACGGAGGAATACATTATAAATAGAGAGAAGATAGAATGGGAAAAATAAAAATATCTGGGATCAATTCTCCTGACAGAAAACAACATAGCTAGACGAAACCAGTTGGCCACAGCAGCGTTCAACAGCCTAAGTAAAATACTAACCAACAACAAATTAAGTCTGAACATTAAGATACGGATCTTTGACGCACTTATAAGCGGCATAACCCTATATAGAAATATATTACGCAAAATTCCACAGATACGATGGCCTCAGAAGATCAGCAATGAGGACCTATACAAAAGAGCAATGGAAAAACCATGGTCACACACCATCAGAATCAGGAGAGTTAGATGGCTTGGGCACCTTCTCAATTTACCTGAAGAGGCATCCGCTAGAAAAGTCTAAACATATACCTTCACCATCCGGTCAAGCACCCTAGAGGTGCAAGAAAGATATCCTGGGTGGACACCGTAAATAAAGACTTGAAATCTTATGCCAATATAACAATAGAGGAAGGGCGAGAACTGGCAAAAGATAGAAAAGAGTGGAAGTCAATTGTAGCAAAGAAGATGGACAATACGGGCTGAGACGGTATGTAGCCATGCTACACAATTCATACTGTAGTAGTAGAAATTCTACACAGAGCAGATCACGATAAAGCGGTTCAACCTATCAGACCACCCTGCATCAATGATGTCAATCATGAGATTTTACTCACGGTTTTACAACTTCGTTTTCTGAGGCAGCTGATTCACGAGACTGGATTATCGAATTGATTTCTCTATGCAGCTCAGCCGCAGGTCTACACAAAATCATTACTCAAATTTAGCAGCAGTGTCATACTGTGCTAGAGGTCATGAAGTGAGTTTCAAGTCAGCAATCAGTATGTGGTACTCTGGACTCTAAATTACTGAAATCTTATCATTGTCAGTACTGACTGTTGACCTGCACTGTTGGCTTGGCAGTTAATAGTAAATCTCATGTCTGAGACCTGCAATGTCAAGGCCACAGAGTGTCTCTCAAGGCAGCATAAGTTCTATGTAGATGGATGGGTTATCTGTTGTTCACCAGACACAGGCCGGCACCTCAGCAGTTGCAGTTGTATTTTTCCTCGACGTCTCAGCACTCAGCCGAGGCAACCATTTGTGCTGAAGATGCAGTCCCATAATAAAAAGTCAGATTTCATGAAAATGAGACTTGATTTGATGGAAGCAGCGGTAAGAAGTACCAAGTTATAATCTTGCCGGGTCGCGGAAGAAAGAGAGGGAAGTGGAAGCAAATCAAATCTGCAAGCTGTCCAGCGGCCATTGTATGATGATGCGTTGGAAAGGAAGCGTAGCGCTAGGGAAATATTATGAACGGTGCCTCCAAAGGAGGAAGGAAAGAAAGAAGGACAGGAGGAGATTGGTCATGGAGCAGCTGTTTCCATACCACATTATACAATACCATACCATAGGATTTCCACAGCAGAGAAAGCTGACAAAGCGGATAAGCTTTGCTGCTACACAGTGACAAAGCATGGGCAATCAACGATAGGTTTTCCACAGCAGGGAAACCTAAACCCATAACATGTCAATACATGTATGGACATGGTGGGCTGCAGCCTTCTGGGCAGTTCTCTGGTCATGACTCCCCCCTCCCCCAACTACTTTCACAAGTAGATCATTCTTTTCTGGGGTCTCAGGAGATCTTCTGCATTGGTACATTTTTGCACTTTTGTTACAGCGTTTCTCAAGATTTTCAATGAGGGTGTTGGCTCCCTCTCTTTCTCTCCCCTCCGTCTGTCTTTCCCGTTCATTCTCTCTCTTCCTCCTCCTCGCTTTCCATCCTTCTTTGGCACAATAAGGACTCCCTCGCATACAAATACATGTACAGACACATTATACAGATGGAAGCGATGGTGGTTGTGGGGACCACGCATGTGTGTGTATGCTGGGAACCCCCTTCCCCTGCTCTGCACCAACTACCTTGCTTGGTCTCTTTCTTAACCTGAGACAGGACACTATGGCTACAGTGACCGGCCATCTCAAAAACATACAATCAATACTGTGTGAGAAATAAAATAGGAAAGTTAAATTCCATGATCGCTTGTGATAAAACAACACTGAGTAGGTGAATGGTGATGATGCTGACTCTTGAGGAAATGCAATGAGCAGTTAGTAGAAGGTATAGCCATATTGAATTATGGCACCATTCTGGTGACATCTGGGAGGATAGTAGTCACCTCTCATAGTGTAGCAGGCAGGCAGTTGATGAGTAGGAGGATTCTTAGATTGTCTTTAGATCAGATTTCAATCACTGAATAGAATTCGATGAATTGAATAAAAAATTTGAGGGCGCCTCTGTGATTGCATTTGCTGTTTGTTGGGAGCCAGTCTAGGGTTACCATGGGGCTATGCTAGCAGCGGTGCTCCCCCCTCCCCCAATGCTGTGAGGCCTTTCCATAGCTGAGGTAAGACAACACAATCTAACAATGATTGTATTCAGGATTTCCTGCTGATTCTACCTATTGTATATAAACTGGTAATGAATGTTGTATGGGTTGGAATTCCCAAGCAGTTAACACAAGCATTACATTGCATCATACTACGTAGTACCTTTCCAAATTGAAAGGTCGTTAGTGAGGTTTGATGTCATCTAGGCATAGACTATCCCTTGCTCACAGCCATTAGGTCATTGCACCAGCCATTATTTATTCAGCAGAATAAATAATGGCTGGTGCAATGAGCAATGGGTGGTCTATGACTCGATGACATCAAACCTCACTAATGACATTATAAAACTAGTTTTCCTCAACTTTGAGACGTCATATGGCTTCAAACAAACCCCTACCCTTGCCCCCTTTCTTTGAATATCTATGAATTGAATACATGTGGGAGGAGGAGGTCTAAGATGAGATGAATGAATGTTCTCAAAAGAGTAAGAGAGCAGAAGCTATTGGGAATCCTTGATATAAACATAGTAAAACATTGGTAGACTAGATAGCTACTAGTGATCGCTGACTGTCTTGCTTCATTTCTCTATTCTGTTGGTTCCCTGTAGGCCGATCCTGCCGCACAAACACGTCTTATATTGCTAGGTGTTGAGCTCACAGCAGCAGCGGTGGCAGCAGCAACAAATCAAATGATATCACAAGACCTCATGTATAGCTGTAATTAGGTCATCATCATACAATAGTCATGATTTTTGTGGAAGATGAGGTATTTGTTATGAAAGTGAGAATAGCGGAGCCCTTAGTAGGGAATGTACAGTAATAGCGGAGCCCTTAGTAGGGAATGTACAGTAATAGTGGAGCCCTTAGTAGGGAATGTACAGTAATCAAAATCAAAATCTCTCACTCCTAGTATCTTCTTTAGCACTAATGACAGCCTGACTCAGAAGGAGTGTGGAACTGTATCAACATGAGTGTTTTATTACCCATTAGATTCATCATAGACACGTTGGTCTCGCAGTGGATCTTTATTTGATAGCCAGAAACATGTGACATGAGTAAAACAAAAATTATCATAGGAAGTAATCGATGAAGCGCAAACTATTATACTGTGGAGTCAGCAATGGAAGTTATTCAATGTGTCACTATTGCAGTCATGTAATGATACGCTATGACACTAGTACCAAGGGTGGATTCAGGCTAACGCGACAGATGCTCAAGCGTCAGTCAAAAAATTCTGCCTCAACTATTTTTAGTCAGCTAGTAGTAAATAGGTAAAGAAACCAAGACTGCACTCATGGCACAGCCACACAAACCCCAGTCGGCATCACTAAACAATCGGTTATGCAGTCAACAGACAGTTATGCAGTCAACAGATGCAAGTTACTAGTTGATGATTTGAGCTTCAGTCAAAAAAATTCCCGGATCCACCCCTGACTGGATCCGCCCCTGACTGGATCCGCCCCTGACTGGATCCGCCCCTGAGTACTGAAGTGGTTCAGGAAAAGAAATCCGTTTGGTTTTTGTAGGTTTGTAGGATTTTGTAGGGGAGTTTGCTCACACAGGTATGAGCAATGAAATAGCAGGGACTTCCAATCTCGATCAAGATGTGAAACTGAAGGAAAAGCTGTGTAGATTGGCTAGATGAGAGATACCTTTACTGGGTCAAATGAGCCAGAAAGTTCCTAGAGAGAGGGGATCCACCTACATTGACTAGTTTGATTGGACGATGATTGTGTAGGGTGATGAAGGGAAACCCCACCATCTGTCCAGTGACAATGGAGCCTTGAGTCAGGCTGATTATATTCCAGATATGGCTAGCTAATCAAGGATAGCTGGTTGGCTGGTATACACTGGCACTGAGTCCAAACAGGAAATTACATTGGCATCGTAACCTACTCCGCTCTTCCTAGTTGAGTAAGGGCCCAGCCCGACGTCATGGATGTTTGGTAGTTGGTAGGTAGTAACTAAGTAACTCATAACAAAGAAACAAAAACAAAAGAAATGTGAGAGCAGCAGGCGTATCTGGCCCAGCAGCCTTGTGTAACGCAAGCAATGCTTTTCAAAATATCTTGCAATCACACCACTACCCAGGGGTGGATCCAGCCACCTCTAGATCCGCCCCTGACTACCAATTCTGCATGATCACCAGAACCTTGACTTATGAATCGGAGACACCCAACCAGCAAACATTTTGTACCTCTTTGGAAAAAATTTGGATAAATATGTCGAGCTGGCAGGTAAACTGTACTGCTACTACAGCAGGAATGAGAATTACGTCATCTCATCTATGACGAGCTGGTCATAGAATGGCTGTATGACAGCGGCTGCTCGTGGGAGTGGTGTGTAACTTCTCTATTTCCTGTCGCTCACTGCACTGCTATCATCTCAGATCGGATTGGTCATCCAGAAATGTTAGGTTCCTTCCTAGATCACTATCTCCTGCATTAACCGATGGTAGTTTTGGAGTAGCAGAGCCATACTGTTACGCCACCCATCATGTCTTTTCATTTCATTGTTATCAAATGCCTATCAAACACCGCAGAACATGATTATGGTACAATGGCTACAGTTCCAGTATTTGACTCAGGTATCTGATTGCGATATCACACTGTACCATTCAGATAGGGAGACCAGCTCAGATATCACATCATATGGATAAGGAGACCAGCTAGGCTGCTTTGAGAAAGTCTTGCTGAGGTCATAAAATGTACTGTGGAACTGATTGGATAATGTTTTCTTCAGCAGGAAATCAAAATAATACGGACCCAAAAAATGGGAAGACAACTCCTGTATAAGGTAAAATGGGCGTGGTCTCTATAGCAGAATCTAATGATAGCGATTTTCGATCATCACTATCAAATCCGATTCTACTAGTAGCTATCACAAATATACTATGTAAATAGTACTGGGTACACACGAGGTAGACACAAGGGAAGACAATTACCACTATCGCCCACATAGCTTACTGAACTTGTAATAAGATCCTTACCTTGCCATTGAGACGATTTACAAAAAAGATTTTATTACACAAAATTGGCATGAAAATGAAAATATAAATATGTGTTCTAACATGCCTATTGGCCATTAAGCCAGTGACCTTGACCTAAAACTCAATTGCACATGAATAGAATGTTCATCTCAGTGTTGTAATACAAAAAAGCCAGTGAGTAGCGCGATGGTGTTGAGACTGAAGTAACACTGTTCTCTGAGAGAAGTGGAGCTAGGCACTATTGCATAAACACATGACCAAATGAATCAAAATTAAACTGCCGTTGAATGAATTGTTACGTGAATTTCGCTAAGGTTGGCTAAGAGAGACTTGATGCGGCAGCATGATGACGGCGAGCATCAGAGTGCACCAACTAGATGAGGGGGATCAGGGGTCGAGACGAGTCACAGGAATTCGGAGTTGGTAGAGTGGAAGGAGCTAGACTGGCCCGGCCCGGGGCATGGTTTCGGTGGCACCGCTGGCTTTCGAGCCGACAGTTTGTCCTCCACCTCAATAGTCAGCAGTGTCTTCTGAAGGTTCATCGTAGGCGGAGGACTGCCCCCTGGTGAGAATCTACTCCTAGCGTCGTCGGATATGGGAGTGCTCGCCTGGCTGCGCGGTACACGCGGCTGCGTTTTCGGCGGCTGCCCGGTGGAAGAACAGTTTGGCTGGTTTTTTATGTCCAGCCTGGTCGGGCGGGGCGGGCGGGGAGGCGGCTCGTCCGCCACTTCGTCGACTGGTTTCCAGTTGACATTGACATAGTCGTTGGCCTCACCGCTGGTAAGGCTGCTAGAGTTGGGAGAGTTGTTGCGGTGGGCGACGGGCGAAGAATGGTGGCCTAACAAGGGCTGGTGCATAGCAACGGGACTGTAGTGAGGGCTGGCATCACTGTAGTTAATACGTGTGAAACCTGAGTTATTGTACGATGGCCGACCTTGAGAGGTGTTGGAGCTGCGCGGAGTCGTGCCTCTCTCAAACACGCTACTACAGCTCTCCGACGACGTCTGCCGAGAGGCTGACCGGTTGGTGGGTGGCGGGGTGGGCATAGTCAGCCTGACGTAGTTACCGGCCTCAGAGTCACTGTCCGACGAGTCTGACTCGTCGGAGGGACGCGGCCGACTAGACGGCAGTTCAGGAAGTATGGGCTGATCCATGCTCGTGTCTCTGCTCGGTTGCCGATCTGTACTGATATCACGCCGCCGGTTCAGGTTCATGTCACTGCGCGTCTTATCCGTGCTCTTGTCACGCCGCCGGTCGAGCGTCGAGTCGTAGTGATATGTGCGATCAACACTAGCCCCGCGATGACCTCTGTCACGAGAGTTCCGACGGTGTCGGTCTCTGCTAACGTTGCGCCTGTGCCGATCTACTGTGTGCACATGGTTAGGCTCGACGCTGATGGCACGACGGGTGCTCTCCCTGGCGGGAGCGTAGAAGTCCAGGTCCATACTGCCATTATGGCCGCTCATAAGTGGATGGTCGCTGCTTATCGGAGTTCGGTATTTCGTCTGCAGACCGTGAAACGTGTTGTGAGACTTTCCACTCATGCTGGTGAACTCGAGCGACTCAGGCTCGTGCGGAGGGTTGTTCTGCGCTGGAATCAGGCCGTCCCTAACGGCTGCGAGGTAAGCATCCCGCCTCTGCGGCTGCTTCTTCGTGTGCTCGTCAGAGGAGCTGCTCAGCTTTGGGTGGATGGCAATGTTGTTGGCGATTCTGATGTCGAACCCAGTCGCGACCTGGTGGAATAGCCATCAGGACGTCATAACAAACAGCAGACAAACTAGAGAGTCACGGCCGTAACTAATTCCCACTCACAGAAGCAAGAATGACGGCCATCTTGGATAGAGCATCACATGTCTTCTGCTTCATCATAGCGCGACGGAGACTGCCGCCGCCGGAAGGCTTGGGCTCCGTGCGATGAGTTGGCAAGTAGTATTTGTACTCGCCCTCCCCTGAAACAGAGCATGGTGGGAGTGAGGACAAGGACATCGTTGAGGCATGAGCAGTTCTCCCATCCACGATGCAGTGGCAACAGTAGCTGCTGGGTAAGTAGGCACACAGGAGAGAGGGAGAGACTGGTGTTAGATACATGCAGAAGTAGATACGAATAAGTACACAAGGAAGCAGAGAGGAAAAGTAGCAAGGATTGATTTGATGGGGAGACATAGATATATAAATAGCAGGCCGAGAGACAGACAGGTAGCAACCCCAACTGAAAACATATACTGTAGAAATAAAAATATATGTCAGATAAAAAGGGTGAAAAACCTGTTGAGAAATAAATGTAAAAATTTCAATCTAGCGCCTACTGCAATTACACTTCAAAGCTACATGTGTTGTAAAATAAATGCAGAACGCTTTTTTCGACAATTGCATTTACTTCTCAATCGCAATTATTTTTACGTCTACAGTATATTCATTACGAACACACACAGCCAGTTCAGCAAGAGATAACAACTCCCAGCCCACAGATCAAATGTAAGCAGCAGAGTGAAGGAGCTGATCGCTGATTGGCTGGACAGAGCGAGGTAGCTAATCACTGATTGGCTGAGCGAGAGAGCTGATCACTGATTGGCCGGTCAGACTGAGCAGTTGGACTACCTTCGCTGATATCAGTATCGTCAGCGCCATACAGCATTGTTTGGCTGCCGGCAGTGTCAGGGGATAATAACGAGATGTCTTTGTCGCTGGCGGGCGAGCTGATGTCACCGAAATGGGTGCGACTGCTTGTGAGCGTCTGCTGCGTGAATTCTGAGCTCATTGTGCTGTCGATATTGACTAGCGAGTCAGAGGTGAGCTGCAGCGCCGCAATGTCTCGGTCCATGTCCTCCAGATCTGATTCGTGAGAAATGATGGGAAGGCGGGTAGTTATTAATTTGGCCGGCGGCAGGCAAACAACACAACAAGAGACAACAGAGAAACAATAATCAGTGGGATGTAATAGAATACACACAGGCGCGCGTCGCGAGTACTCGCGACGCGGTACTCGCGGCGCGGCACTCGCGGCGCGGTACTCGCGACGCGGTACTCGCGGTGAACAGCACAACACCATTGGAGAGAAACAGACAGCATGTCTAGTGGGAAGCGGAGGGGACGGTTAGTAATCACCTGCGTCTGCAACGATGGTGTTGGTGGAGGAGGGAGTGCGACTGGAGGCGTGGTCGATGCTCGTTGTGCTTTTCGACCAGCCGTTGCTGGTGAAAACGTAAGTGGGTCGGTTCTTGTGAGACTTGGCACTGCTTGGTCCCCAGGTCCTCATCTTGCTGCCGTCCATGGACGGGGGCACTACAATTGAGCCAACTGTTGACAGATCAGTGTTGGGTGACCATTCAGCCTGGCGGCAGGGCATGCACAAACGTGCGCGCACACAGCATAACGTCAGTCAGCCGGCAGAGAGTGAGATAAATTAGTAGTCAAGCTGAACTGAACTCGGTTAAATGAAGAAATGAAACATGTCAAACTGAAGAGATTAGGGAAAGGAAAGCACGCAGGACGACGGGTCAACGGCGTGAGGAGGAAATGGACCACAATGCAGTCTCAATGCTTACTCGGAGCTAAATCAGTGAAACAGAAGAATTTCAAATTTGCATTACTTGATATGTTGTCACGACAACGAGGTAAACAGGGAGATTGTCCACTGCTCGGATCGCCCGTATGAAGTGAGCACTTGTTTAGATGCTTACATGCTATAGCCCGGAGTCTCTGGCCGCTGAGGTGAGGTGAGGCGGGAGGGGTATCAGGACTGGATGGCGCCCGCGGCCTTGACTTCTCCGAGGCAAACGAACCGGGAGGCAGCTGCTCTGGCTTGACCTAGAAATCAAGAACTGCCATTGCAGCGCACAGCTACATCGAGTCGTGGTGAAAAATGCTGCAGGTACAATTTCTAATATTTTTTGGTCAAAGATCATAACAAAGATGAACACAAGTTCTACACACAAGGCTTACATAAATGGCCATAAAGACCGGCAATTTTGGTAGCATTTAGCAATCAGTAGATGAGAATATCTGTCTATTAAGCAGTACGTGAGTCTCACACGGTGAACCGGGAGATGATTGGATGGATTTAGTTGAGGGAGACTGACTAGTAGTCTCGAGTTACTATATTGTCCATCATGACTCCCATTGCAATAGAATTCTGTAGCCTAATGACAACTCACTGTGATGTTATGCCTGAAGTCAGATGGTGAGCTTATGGTTGTCTTTATCTGCTTTAATCGTTTCCGGTTGAATTTTCCTTTCCTCTTTGTGGGCACTGGCTTCGTTCCTATAGAAAGCGAGCTCATGAGGATCAGCACTGCTGGAGCTTCATCTAACAGTAACAGCCTAACTAGATCACGCATTGCAGTCACATTGTCATCTTATTCTGTTATGGACTAATATGAGAAAGAGAACACAACTCCTAAAACATCATCAAATCCACATCAAGTGAGTTGAGGGCAGGCTGACAGTCATTATATGAGCAGTCGCGCTCCAGAACTCAAGTCGTTATTTCATAGAGAGAGAGAGAGAGAGTGCGCGCGCGCGTGTGTGTGTGTGAGAGAGAGAGAGAAGCAGACCTTTGTCTTGAATCATGAACTGTAGTTCTCGTTCGAAGACCTCGCGTTCACGCTGAGCCAAGTCTTCCTCGCGCTTGTTGAGCTCATCCTGATGTTTCTTTTGCTTCTCAGCCACCTTTGACATCTCTTCCTCCCGCGAACGAATCTCCTATAAACACGGCAGCAGCTGTAGCATAGCATGGGATCAACACGGTGTCACCAAAGCAAGGGCAGGCAACTCCACTGACCTGCTCTTTCTCTTTGATCTCCTGAAACATCTCTTCGATTTCAGCGCGCCAGTCGTTCTGTAGAGTCATGAACTCGCCCTGCTGCGTGTCTATGAACGATGACTCGCGGATGTCTTGTAGCTCCTGGACAATCTCGGAAAACGCTGGCCGCTCTTTGGGCTCCTGGGACCAGCATGCTAGTAACGAAAAGACAAGATCTCATTTACGCAATTCTGTGTATTCCGTTGGAGGCAGTAGCGAACAGATACTTACCTTTCATGAGTTCGGCGAAGACGGTGGGACATGAGCTGGGGATGTGGAGAGTCATTTGATTGTTGGCTACGCCGTACGCTACTGCTAAGGTGTCGATACCACGATAAGGCAACTCCCCAGTCAGTAATTCCCACAGCACTACGCCATAGCTACAACAGCCAACAGGGTGAGATAACAACTACTGCCAATAGCCGCCTGTCAAAGATACTGAATACGGATTCTACAGTCAGCCAAATGGCGGCTGTCTGAGTGTGTGAACGGCGAGTCTGATAGCAAAAGTACAACATCAGTTCGCACATGTCATTACATCATCACAGGTGATGGAGCAGAGGGTGATGGATTGAGATGAGTGAGGAGATGGCTGGCTGATAGAATTACTGAGACACATATTGATTGCTTTTCCAGTTGATTAAAAATGTAGAACAAAAATATAAACAAGGGTCTATGAGCTCATGGAACTGCAGTACAGCACTCAGCCTACCAACACAAGATATACACTCAGCCTACCAACACAAGATATACACTCAGCCTACCAACACAAGATATACAC
>ERZ1740065.496-NODE-496-length-21222-cov-12.541409_pt1 | contig 21222 bp, 19 predicted proteins | sample MGYA00581738_ERZ1740065 | MGnify/ENA primary metagenome ERZ1740065 (study PRJEB43018, sample SAMN04849749) | marine metagenome | isolation source: floating plastic debris | place: Pacific Ocean | collected 2008-09-01 | study: EMG produced TPA metagenomics...
CCTTTACTTACACAAACTTAACTCGCAGAAAGTTCCTTTCTCAATCCCTTTAACAATAGTGATAAGGCTCACTAGCAATTGCATATGTACGAAAAAGACAACTCATAATGTAAGTGATATCGTAGGAATAGTTAGTTATTGCCATCATGCTGAATGTGACAGAATGTAGATACCTGGATATGGACCGCCGGACTCTATTCCACAGTGCATTCATCAATGATGCTTGCTTGAGCTGTACCTCTCTATATGTGCTGTCTGAAGATGAACACAAACTTGGCCTTCATTTCCTAGGCTCATTGCAGCAAATATCTGTAACCATGGTTCTTACCATCCTCTAAGATGACAGCCAAAATCCTGCCATCTTCACAGACCAGCGAGAAGACAACTCCGTCGACATTTGAACGCCCAATTGAGCAATTCTTGACGGGAGATAAAGATGTCAGAGGGAATGACTCTGACGATTTAACACCTAGTCTAGGCACATCGAGTTTAATCTGATGAACAGCAAACTGGGAGCTGAAAGCCACACTGAGCTCATCCTCTTGATATTGAACATGAGGTTCACCAACAATATTTGATGAGGAACATGTAATTCTGAAATAGCAGGTATCAATGGTTCCATGCAAACTTTCTACCATAACATCCAGTGTTTCACCGTGGCATCTCCTATAACCAGAAAAAATTACAGGCGACAGGTAACGCTACATCGCTCGAGCAAGTTTCTTGGATTCGTACTTACCATTTGATCATGAAAGGTTCTTCTTGTCGGTTGTAAAACACCTTGCCTCCAGCACAGGCTTGAGGTTCATATACAACATTATCATCAGCAGCTCCTGCATCTACATACAACAACACGACCATAAAAATCTACCACAAGAAAATAATAGAAAAGGAAGTGAGAGTGTCCTTGAAGGTTTACCATCATAAACGAATATCTGAATCCACGGAGAACCAGAGATCTCACAATCAACTTCACAGAATCTCTGTGTCATTTTTTGAGAGAAAAATCGCAACCAACTAGCTCTGCACAAGTATATTGCGATCAGTGTTTAAATGGAAACATGGACTGAATGAGTGAATACTCGATTGTAATTAGGAGCTCTTCATCCAGAATCACGCTTGAGCTAAAGTCAAACGACCCTCCTATGCAGGTATGTTAGCAGTCATTTTATTGGTCATACTTTAGTTCGAGCGCACTCATCAGCCAATGGTGACGAGTTTAAGTGGTTCATATGAATTAAGGTCATGAAGCGCCACCTCCTTTCTAAAGCATAAGCTCTGCGCACGCGTAGTTATTGTAATGCAAATGGCGAGAACTATGTTATGGATAATGTAACCCTAAAATGGTGCATCTGTGCGGTTTTCCATGATATAACTTCAGGTGAGAGTTCAGCCGTTTGATACATCATGATGTTTGATGTGTATTATGGTGCAAAACTTGTTTCAACCCTGACAAATGAGTCCATAGTTAACACTTGTAATGTGCTTCAGAGCGGGCTGAGTGAGGATGCTCGGAAATTTGGTGTGATATATTTTTTACTGAATGTCAATGCCCACGGTATGTTGCACTGTTTCGTGACACTATGCTAATATTAAATTGTAGTTCTTTTAGAATGATGAGTGTTTTGCTTGACCACCTTCTCAACTGTTATACTCGTTGACACTCATGTAGTGAATCCTTTCAAATCCAGCCACGGATTACCGAATCGGTGGAATACACAAAAAACTATTTTAGAGACAGTAATTTTCTGCTAATTTCTTACAGAATTGTTAAATAACACTATTTATATTTAATTTATTACCGACTTCATGTTTCACAGTAGACAGTAGCTTGACATTTCTGATTGTCTCATTTCAGGGTGGAATTGATGATGGCTCCACGGCCTGGTACAGGCCCGCCTGATGAGTTTGTTGAGGCTGTATTCACTTGCAAAGGCGATTATTACGACCCTAATTTCCCATTGCAACTGGAATCCTTCTACAAAAATCTTCATGGCCTTCTCAATGCTGGTATGATTCGAGTGGTGTATATGAAAAACTGTCCTGTTTCTACTTTAAAGCTTGTGCACAACAACATATGTTGATTTTGATTTTAGATCGTGATAAATTAGTGATTAAAAAGGTAGAACCATGGAACAGTGTTAAGGTTACAGTAAACATTCCCAAAGAGGCTGCCGAACAGCTAAAGACACTTGCTGTTCAAAATAATGGTGCAGCTCTTCGCAATCTGGGTATCATGTCATTACAGATGGAAGGTTTGCATTTCCTGTCTATAATTCATTCTTGCATGACAATTTAGCCTAGCATTTGTGTGGAATTCTAAAGGTTTCCCACCATGCTGTAGGTGATCGCATTATCTCACTCACGTTCAGTTCGAACTCTGCCAGCCGGTCTGTGCACTCGGAGTCGAGTTTGACTGATTGTACTGCCAGTACATCCACTCAGCTCCCTCAGGCTAGTAGCAGCAGTAAGAGTGCTGAGTCTGCCAACCCTGTAAATAATCTCTTCACCAAGCTCACAGACAAGGCATCTGATCCTCCGGTAAGTTTCATTCATCAATTTCTCCCGAAGCAACTGAAAATGCAGAATATTGTTTGCTGAGCTCAGAAAAAGTGCCTATGGGGTTTTGTACAGCATGCAATGCATCTTTTATTTTTAGGATGCACATGCTGCCACACCAAATGTACTCTTTCCCTCAACCGGCCAAGTATCAAAATCGCGATCCAGACAGCGGAAGCCAGCTGCCAGCAGGTCTTCTAATGCAAGGAGAAACAACCGGACTAAAACAACCACTGCTTCTGCTCCTCCATCTTCTGTCAGCAATGCAGCACCTGCTCTGGACTCTCCTACTCCCTCCTTTGGCGGCGACTCATCTTCATCATCGTTACCGTCTATAGAGAAAGCGAGGGCGTCCACCACCTCCAGCGACAGTGTGGACGCGGTTGTTAGGCCATTGGTCATCCATCCGGCATTGAAGGACGCGGAAGCCAAAGACCTGCCAGTGACTGTGTCTGTGAGTGGAGCAACGGACAGCGTGGCTGTCAACAACCTGGTGGTCAGTATGTTCGAGAGGTCGCTCGCCGCTGCCGGCTTAACTACGCTGTCCCAATCCTCAAAGAAATCGGACACGACTGTCAGCACTAGAGCTGGTTACAGTTCGTATCCAACGAGTACGACTGCCGGCACTCATGAGCAGCATGAAGTTATCTCCATCAATCACAGCTGTACGCCTAAGTCACCATCAGTAGTGGAAAGCAGTAGTTCATCACCAAAATCATATCCCCACACAGAGACATTCGAGAAATTAACTTTCTCCATTCCAGAAAGGGATGCAGCAGCGGGTAAGTACTGACATGTCCCAGAGTTGTCTTCTCTTACTGTATGACAATTAGCAATGTTTCGTCTGCTTTGTTATCAGACCAAAAGATCACGTCAGATAGGGAGCGGTTAATCCAGAGTACAGATAGTGGTGAGCAGACATCTGCCGACCCACAGAATTCAAGTAATACAAACTCAGAATTAAGTATGGAGTCGTCTTCTGCTGAGAGGCCACGCATGCTAATGTCCGAGAGCAGCATGGAATCGGCAACGAGCAGTCGAACAGCGGAGATGGCGGCGGCAGAGACTGCCGCTATGCTTGTGGACGAGTCTGACTCACAGGAGTCGGCTCTTGCTCACCAGCGGGTTATGGTTCCTGTGATAGAGAAGTCTCCCACGTCTCCGCCACCGCCAGTATTAGACCAGCAATCATCTCCCCATGCTGCCACTGACTCTGAACACGTCACTGGCCCTGAAACAGGTAATGCTGTGCTATTTTTCCAGTTGGCAAGCTTGGCTGTAATTGTATCATTATGATTTGATGGTTGGAGTAATACAAACATGGCTGCTGTTATATCCTCTGCTGCCACTAGACAGACAGCTGTCAATAAGGCATGACTACGCGATGCTATGAAATCTTGTTCTTGTTACCTGAAAAAAACTGCTGCGGTGCTTTCACTAAATTCTGGGCCATTCACTTCAGCCATTTCTTCTTCTAGAGTTTTTGACCCAACGTCAATCAAAATGTTTGTTACTCAAAATGAATGATAGGAAAAGCTAGAAAGATAATTCACCATCAACAGATGCCAATTTGTGTAGACTAGAAAGCTATGGCTTGGCATCACTCCTTCAGTCCATTTTACATGCCGCAGCTCTAAAAGTAGAAGCGCAATGTCTGGTGGGAATATGAAACAGTCCCGGTAGTGGGCGGGGCTCAATCAGATGACACTGACATGCGCCACTAGTGGCATTGCCTTCTGTTTGCTGATTTCCTGATGGCCTTTTGCAGAGGGTAATTTCTCAGTGCTGGTGGAGGAGCTGCCAGCCTTGGCCACGGAGGTCAGTGAACTTCCTCACTCGGAACCTTCTGGTGCCGACGTCATAAACAGCAGCCAACAAGACAGCCGCCAACAAGACGCCAAGACGCCGGCCGCTGGTGATTATGCATATTCTAGTCCCACTGACTCTAAGCCTCCGCAGACGATGTCTCAAGTCGATGGTGGCGAGGTGTCCGTACCGACCGTGGCGCCATACTCGGACACCATGTATGACATTGCTGTGGTGCCCACTGAACTGCCTGACGAGATTCTGGCGGATGAGGAGCACAATGGCGAGGAAAGCTGCGCTGAGTTGGCCACTAGTCCAGTATGTGCAGGGCAGGGTGAACCGCTGGTACACGGCCGATCCGTGAGCGTTATCTGTCCTCCTCCTAACTCACTACGTCTAGTAGAGACACCGTCTTTGGCTGTGGATAATAGGCAGCATGCTGAGACACAGGCAGCGGGTGAGGATATGAAACAGGATGCCAGTATACAGTCTGAGGCACAGGACTCTGCACCACTGACGGATATGTCTTATGCTGGCAATTCAGCTGACGTGATGGACTGGAAATGTAGGGATCAAGAGACTGCAGAGGGTGCTGCAGAGAGTGCTGTGGAGAGCGCCGCGGAGAGTGTCGTGGAGAGCGCCACGGAGAGTGTCGTGGAGAGCGCCACGGAGAGTGTCGTGGAGAGCGCCACGGAGAGTATTGTGGAGAGCACCGCAGAGAGTGTCGTGGTGCTCTCCACGGAGAGCGCCACGGAGAGTGTTGCGGAGAGCGCTGTTAGTCTGGCAGTGTCAGTAGTAGATAGGGCTGCACGATCCCGGCTCCACGACCATGAGCCCGCCGAGAACGGCAGTTCGACGAGCACAGACTCGGGCGTGGTAGCCGGCTCACCGAAGAGCGATCTCTGCTGCACCCCTCCATGTGGTGAGTCAGCCGCCATTTGTATTCTAACTACACATTTACTCATGCTTGTGTTTGTGTTGCTACTTCATTTTCTCATTTCTGTCACTTCCAGTAGACGAGATACAGCCTCGGAACAAGGAGGACTTCTCCGTCACTGACTATATTACCAGTAAAGAGAAGCTCTTACCGCCAGCAATGGATGAGTTAACTAGGCCAGCTGTGCCGGTGGAACCCGCGTCTGCAGTAACTGACCCTGTGGCTGATACAGCCGATACCAGCGACAAATCGTCACCAACCCTCAGCCGTCCGTGTGCTTCAGTTGTGCAGATAAACTCTGAGAGTGACTCAGACACCGTAGCCTCAGTACTTACTGGCAGTGATGCAGCGATACAATCTAGTGTCGATAGCCAAATCAACAGAGTGACATTAATGCCAGGAAACACGCTGACTTCAGGAAATATAGTGGAAAGTCTGGTCGAGTCTTCCTCGCTGGAGTCCAGCACAAGATCTTCGTTAGCACCGTCGAGCCAATTGGGCTGCCAAACTCAAACGCTCCCCTCTCCCAGGGTAAAAGACTCTGAACAATCAACGTCTTCATCGCTGTCTGTCATCAAGGATGCTCCCGCCGTGGAAAGGTCGGTGAAGACAACAACGCTTGTCTTAGCTAACAAGAATGACCAACTTGTCTTAGTTGATGAAGGACCCTTTTTACTGGACAGACAACAGCACCCACCTGTTGTGCAAAACGAGAAATCATCTGAACAGTCTGTGATATATAGCCGCATCAATTCTGAAACTCATCATGCCAAGTCGTCAGTGGGTACAATCGAGCCACCGGCGTTGCATCACACAGCCAAGGTGTCGACTGCTGACAGCAACGTTGTCATCAGCAGCTCCGCTCACAGCAGCGAGCAGACTGTCGTGGTCGTGACGTCGAATGGTACCGACAAGCTGATGGGCTCCCGGAACACTGCTCAATATTCTCTTCTGACTGGTCATGTGAAGACGACTCTCAGCGCCAACAGACCTGACACCTTCAACCTGCCGAAAAATCTGCCCCCTGTTCGCATTATCAACAGCCATATGATTAAGAGCAGGACTAACACTGAGTCTAACACCACTAAAGACAGCCTTCCAGTAACACAAGTAGCAGTTGGTTCTCATACTCAATTCAACAAATTGTCTGCGTCTCCTCACAAGAACGGTAGCAACTCTGACTCACCGGTTGAGAAACCAGCCGCAGCGAAGGAGGTTGAGACTGCTGACAACGGAGGTTCAAGGCCGCTGGATAATGGCGTACACGCAGCCAATGAGATTCAGGTTAATGGAGTCGGCGAGGAGCATCACGCAGTGGATGAAACGATAGCCGATGGTCAGCCACCTTCACCGCTCGAGCTGACTAGTTCTGCAGAGGTGGCTGCTTCTCTTGACCTTCCCTCACCGCAGGGATCTCGCAAGAGTGTACGGAACAGGGTCATCAAATCGACAGAAACTGAGGTGACCATCGCCAAAGGTAAGCTGTCGATGAATTTGCGATCTATTTTTCCTTGAGGGAAGTGCTTGCTGACATCAGAGCAATTGGTAGCAGCCAACTCCCGGAAACGAGGCTCCCGGCAGATGTTGGAAGACCCCGATGAGACGTTAGACGCCAAGGAAGACACAGCTGTTCTACTCACGCCCAACAAGAAAGCTAACAGGAGCATCACGTCCACAGAGACAACGAAGCCTCTGGCCCCTGCCGCTTCCAGTCGAACAAACGGTCCAGCAGCCAGATCGAAGCGTGCCACAAGGTCGTCTGGTGTTACAGGTAAGGACGCTGTTATCAAGTCCTTGACACTGACTTCCATCACTTAGTATCCTACTTTCAGTCATGCGGTTTGGCCTCTGGGTTTCTAAGCTGAAATGAGCTGCCTAGTTGCTGTTTTACTGTGTGCTACGAATACTAAGCAGATGACCTTGATTGCACAGTGTGAAAGTGCTACCATCTGATGGTTATCCTTATGAGCACTGTTGGTTGATATTTGCCTGCAGTATTGCGAGATGCTGTGGTGAATAGCCTGAGGATAAGTTTTCCCACTAGTTTGTACTTATACTGTGAGATGGTAAAATCTCCGCCATCATGGAGTGAGCAGACTACTCTCACCTAATATCGGAAGTAGTTGTTTTGAGATGATTTGTGCCACATAAAGAGTACAGCTTGTTAGCAAACGATATAGTACCACGCTCACGTTTTCTCGTTTTCTAAGTACACTAGTATGTTTGATTCGATCAAAACTAGATGAACGCAAATGATTTTCTGCTCATTGTAGACTTGCAAGCACTGCCAACCATTTACAGAGATCGGAAGCGGACGAAGAGGTAGCGCAACTATTCACTGATGATAAGGATGGCTATGTACAAACTTCTCACGATGTTACACACACACACACACACACACACACACACACACAGACACACACATAACACGATTTAGAACCTCCTTGTTGTATTTTTTTATTGCATTGTACAGCTGGCCAACGTATGGTTCAAGATGAATTAGTTGTAAAATACCATTGTAGATAGGATAAATTATGTACATAGCATGCATTACCAGAGCTATAGAATCACCACTTCAACTTCCTATTATGATGGTCAATTCTACTCACTACAATTCATGTGGGCTGTTTTGTATTTTTATATTTATAATAGACTATTCCTTGCAACCACAGTTTTATGAAATAACTGCAATCTCGACCCTGTGATGGTTCGATACTCATATTTGTCGCCGCAGCTCCTGTGGTACTAGTATATTGCCTGAAGTGTAACATTATGCTTGTGAAATTTATAGTGCTCTGCTGATGGCACTTAATTGGGCAAACATGGTCTTTGCTCCATGTTTACAGTCACTATTGCTCGGATAGAGGTGCATAGAATAGAACGGACTTGACCCTTACTTGCCTCGGAGCTATTGGGTTCCGATTCCCACAGAAGTTGCGGCCGCTTGAAATAGTTTTCCGTAGCAACAACGTAGGGGAAAACCTGATCAGCCAATCAGAAATCTACAAGAGCGCTTACCTGACAAATTTAGTCTACGACCTGCAACATCGACCATTACGGCCTTCGTGCTATAGTCCGAATAGAAAGCTTTAACAGGTAAATATTTCTAATAAAAATTAAACTAATAGCTCTGCGGTATGAGTCTACTCACCTCCGCTAGATATTCGCATTCAGCGGAATAGAAGAAGAAAAATGGAATGTTTGATTGGGGTACGAGGAAAGGATTTTGTGCTAGTTGCAGCTGATACTAGCAATGCTAGAAGTATAGTTCGGATGAAGGATGGTAAGTACTGTTGAAATTCAGTTTCTATTCGTACTTACACTGCCATGTAATTGAATTTTGCAGTGCTTGTACGTTTTGACATACCAATCGTTGCCATTCAAAATCGTCTCGTCATCATATCTCATCACAACGAAATTGTCTCAATGCTTACACAGCTAGCAATTCAGATGTAAGTATCTATGACAAGTGGAATTTAGCCATGAACTTGGTTAATTTTTGTAGATTATGACAAGATGGTACCCCTCAGCGACAATATTCTGATGCTGGTCAGTGGAGAGTGTGGCGACTGCTTGCAGTTCTCAGAGTACATTGCCAAGAATGTGCAACTTTACAAGATGAGAAATGGTTATGAGCTTTCACCAGCTGCTGCTGCCAACTTCACAAGAAGAGACTTGGCTGAATCTCTTCGGAGCAGGGTCAGATATTACGGCTGTTACTGAAAACACTAGCACCGATCTACATTTAAAGATAATTTCACACTGGTAAAAAAAACTTGCTATTCATCCACTTGTAGAATGCCTATATGGTCAATCTCCTTCTGGCTGGATGTGATGAAAGTGGACCCAAGTTGTATTACATGGACTACCTTGCATCCATGAACGAGCTACCATTTGCTGTACATGGCTATGGCTCCTTCTTCTCCCTTAGTGTGTTTGACAGATATTACAAACCAGAACTGTCTCAAGAAGATGCTTATGATCTAATCACTAAGTGTGTTGATGAGGTAAGGACCATGGGTTTTGTTTGCGTTCTGTCTGTGACGATGATCCAGTCAACATCAATATCATTCGAATTTGCAGATTCAGAAGAGGTTTCTTGTTAACATGCCCAGGTTCAAAATTCGAGTGATAACAAAAGATGGCGTCAAAGACATGCCTGATGTTACCGGCAGCTTGAATGAGCAGTAGTCAGTAACTTCATTTCATTAAGAAGAATCGTGTAAATAACTACAACTGTACTCGACTGAATTCTGAATAAAACATTTATTTGATAAGGTATAAAAAGGAATTTTTTTTATCATCCTTCTATCGCCTGTGTAGCTTTTGAATCACACATTTCAAATCTACAACAGATTGAAGTTCTCATACTAGAGGTATGCACTCAGAGGTAGACACCAGAATACCGGTGTGGTTACTTACTGTCATCTGTAGTGAATACTGCTTCTACCTGGAACACACCTTTCTCTTCAATAAACTGTCTGAAAAGTTCAGATCCGCCTCCCACTCCAAAGTAATGGCACTTAGAAGCGATATATCTTACGGATATGGTTAAGGTACCAGATAATAATGGCGGAGTAAGGAGTACTAGCAATGAGAATACAGTAACTAGTTGTATCGCACTGTGGAACTGGATTTGTTATTGACAGAAATGTTAGCGTTTCCTTCAAACTCCTAAAGAACTCAAAACATTAGCAATCCCACAAATGAGAAGAAAGCTCATATACTGTAGAACCGGATTTGATAGCGACGCAAATGTTAGCGTTCTCATGAAAATGGGTTAGAAATAAAAATAATAGCGATCTAATCATAGCGATCCCATAAATGGGAGGACAACTCCCATATAAGGAATAATGGGTGTATTTTCTATAGCAAAATCCAACGATATCGATCATCTTTTGTCGCCATTTTCGCGGCTATTAGATAGTTGCTATTAAATCCGGTTTTGCAGTATAAGGTATAATGGGCATAGTTTTCTATAGTACATTCAAATGCTAGCAACAATTTTCCGTCGCTAGTTTTGCTACGGTTTTACAGTATACCAATAGTAGGTTGTTGAATATGATGAGGATACTGTTGTGCAGTACAGTATTATAATACATGGGAGAGAACTGAACTCAAGCCACTGCACTATTGCAGAGTCATCTCCCCCTGAGTTAGAGTCTCCACCTTTGGTGCCTCCATGCATTAATGCATTTGCAAAGGATTGAGGTTCTGGGGGGGGGGGCATTTTCGGATACTTGATGCGGCCTCGCATCCAGCCTTGTATGCGATCATAGAGCTAGAGACTCAACGCTATTCACTCATGCTAGAGTAGAGTGAGCTAGCACGAGCGAATAGCATTGCATTTCTAGCTCTACGATCGCATCAAGCCTTGTATGCGAGCCTCGCATCCAGTATCCGAAAGCGCCCTCAGAGAAATGTCAACTCAGACTTCAATATAGCGTAATATGATGTTCCTGAGAATTTTCAGAATAATCAGAAATGGAAGATTGCCAAAATTTCCCAATGCTAATTGAGCATTGATGATACTGTAAAAGTAAAAGTAAATGTGAGAAAAATAAATGCAAAAAAGCCTCTTGAGAAATAAATGCGATGAGTAAAAATTGCGGTCTTGCAACTTCTCCAATGAGCTGCAAACCTTCTGAAAAATAAATGTGATGTATAATAAATGCAAAATATCAGTCTTTTAAAAATCGCATTTGGTAACGGTACACTTCCTCTCTCATGTTAATACATATTAATTAATGTATTAACACGAATTAACATATTAAAACATATGTATTAACATGGATTAATATGTTAACAGTCATTAATACATATTAAAACATATTAGTTAACATGTTAACTTATGGTTTATACACATGTATACACATGTTAATAGATATTAATTAATAGGAGAGATGAAGTGTACCTTCACCTCGCATTTAATGCTTAATTGCAATTATTTTTATGTATACAGTATATACAGTATATACAGTATACTAGAGCTGTGTAAAGGATACACACTACCCTCTGGTGTCAGGGCACAGTTGAATATATCGTGCAGTTTCTGGTAGGATGAAGTGTTGTAAATGAGTTCAGATCCTAGAATAATGTCGTACCTACAGCACATCATAGCCATCAACTTATGAGCTGATAGAACGGGAAGGCAGGAGTTGGGATGGTGGGTAGGAGCATGGACATGGACATGGAGAAAGGAAGATCTGATGGATTTCTTACTGCTAGTTCCTGACACTAACACACTTACTGACTAGCAGAGTCCTGAAGCAGATCACAGAAGTGTTTCCAATCACCAGAGAAGAACCGACAGTTTTTCAGAATGGAGCTGTCACCATCACCAGACAGCAGGATGTTCCTGGCAGTGATATCTTGAATAACATCTTTGTTCTGGGGATCAATGCACATGTGACCATTGACCTTTACTGAAGTATCAATTGCCATTACGATCGACACTCACATAGTCTTGAAATGTAACCTGAGATCCACTGAGTAAACAGAATATGCCGGGTAGTGCACTGCCACACCCTATCTGAAAAATTTGATTCATTTAAAATCATTTTGAGCAAGTAGAGCACGAAGAAAAGGAGTACGATTCCTTGCCTCTAAAACTTTAGCACCTTTGAGAGCATTGCTCACTTGAGTGCACTCAGACAGGTAGTCCAGTAAAATATAAGAGCATTCCCAAGTCTTCCTGCCACCTGCAACCACAGTGGCAGTAAAGCAGCTGGGAGCGGGGAGGGGGGAGAGGGGAGCGGGGAGGGGCATGAGACGCATCGCCAAGAAACAAAATATGGTGCCTCTGACCAATTCATGAACATTTGTGTCCATCTACAGTTTGTTTGGTCGGTTAGTATTTAGATGGTTCATTCCAGTGCATTGATGACCAATAGAACAGAGAGATATTTGATATTTTCACATTTTTTGGTAGGGCCGAAAATGAATGAGAACAAAAACATTTCCTGTTTTACAGTAGTTCTGTATTTTTGCTCTTTATTATTCCTTACAAAATATCTACCTATACAGTATTTCTATTCCCTACCAGGTCAAACCTTAGCAGATGGTTTGATATCCTGATGCAATGCCAGATGGAGTAAGGGTCAGGAGAGAACAACTTCCAATAGTATCTCACTGTCGCAGGAAGAGCACTAGTGGTCCTGCTTGTGACTTGTGATCATTGAGGACAATGATTTAGACTCATCCCACGGATCTCTCATGTAAAGCCAATGATGGCAGTGACAGTAATGATGATGGACTACAATAAGGCTTCCTTACCAACTCTACTAGGAAGGAAGTGACATCATTCCAGATTTGCCTTCCAAAGCTGGCTGTCCAAAATTAACATGAACCTAAGACCTTAAATTTAATTTTACACAAGCTCTTATAGACATCTATACACAGGACTTAAAGACATTTATAGTGAAGGGCACATGGCACTGGATATATAACACTTGGCTGCCTTAGTTGCAACGGGTAAATTTTCCCGATAAGAACCAAGCGACGGAGTGCCACTCACCCTCGTATACGCCTGGTATTAAGTCAGTGTGCTCTCCAGACTGGGTGAGCACTTCATTCGATTGAGGCTGCACATACTTGACTTTGATTCCGGATTTAGTTACCAGCTGCGTGTACGAGCCTGCTGTAGATACCTCATCGTTACCATTGCGCTCAACCTTGGAGATAATGTATCAGATGAGAGACTTGGATCAAAATTGTGAACTCTCCCTCCATCATTGGTGAGTGAGCGGTTAACATACCACGTCTGTAACTGTAACTTCTTCAGCTGCTTGCTCAGGATACTTGACACCAGATTCAGCTTCTAAAACACAGCAAGAAGCCATGATCAATGGTATGACATTTTTCAAGGTCATCTCGCTTTCAAATCAAACTAAAATACCCACAGCAGGATAATGTAAGGAGTAAAATACAATAGGTATTTGGAGTTGTCTGATGATTTTTGCACTGATATGGGTCATATTATATAGGTCATATTATATAGGTCATTGAGTGTGGAGCTGTGACTGACACAGCAGTATCTGTCAGTCAAAGGTGGGTGAATGATCATGTTGCTTTCTAAATGCGAGCCAATACACTGGCTATAGCATGATATCAGCCATATTGGTATGATGTGTGCGTGATAGGACGATGCAGTAAATTTTATAGATGAATTAGAGACAGCGTTTGGATAGAATTCCAACACTCTATAAAGATAATGTTGACATATGGGATAGAACCACAACAATAGTAATTCAATGGCCGATCAAGTTGCTGCTACATCCCAATAGACATAGAGCATCTGTATACCCATAGACATAGAGTGTCTCTATTCACATAGACATGGAGGGTCTTCATTCCCATAGACATAAGGCACTTTCGTAGTTTAGTGTTAGAATAAGGAGAGGAAGGAGGGACACGGAAGAATGGGGAAAGGCAGAGAGGGACAGAGAGGAGTAATGAAGAAAGGTGGTTGAAAGTACGTAGAAGAGTATCACAGACCAGAAGTTGCTGTTGTTCAACTACTGTAAATGTGGTAATTATAGCGGTGTTTTAAATATGGCAAAATAGCGATTTTATGAGTTCCGCTGTTAATAATACAGCAAAGTCGCTCACTGATGACAAGTACTTATTGACGTATAAGCACAAAACGCTAAATTGTATGTGTGACAAATATAGAGTTTCTGAAACTTTCGTTATATTTTGGACACGCAATAATTACCACATTTACGGTAGTATCATTACACACACACAGAACACTGTAAATAGTATCTATAATATATACAGTACCTACCGACAGTATCAACTGTGTCTACAGTATGTACAGTATCAACTGTGTCTACAGTATGCACAGTATCAACTGTGTCTACAGTACAGTACCTCCAGTATCTAACATAGCTGCACTATCTATAGTAGTCCACTATTCAGATAATGATGAAGTAGAAGTTGTCTAGTCCTGGAGATGGAGAAATCACTGATTATGACCTATATAGCTTAGGAGATAGCCAGAAGTAAGTTAACACAGAAGGTGAAGAGACTACCATATCATCGTGCAAATAATTCTATGATATATAGATGTATGTATGCTAGGAGATGAACAATGGTACTGGGATGTAGCATAGACACAGCTGACCGTTGACCTGCTTCTATTTCATCCAAACATTGACATGCTTTCAAATATTGTAAAACAGATTTTTTATGTGGGGACACATTGTTTATATGTGGACAATATTTGCGTTTTAGCATACAGTAAAATATTTGCGACCTTACAATTTTTGCATTCTTGGTTCAGCCCCAGGTATATATGATGAAAACGAAAATAAAGGCAAATTGACAATATTTGCAAACGGCTTAATCACAAAAAATTATCAATTCGTAAAGTAATTTCATTTTACAGTAGCTGTTTGCTGTTTTAGTTATCTCCTTATCAGTCAATCCCTGTAATAGACATTATGGGAGAAACCACTGTAACCAGCCACTCCAATCAAGTGCAGCCGAGGTGATGGTTTTCCAGCTGGAATTCCAACATGGTTTATGCGCAGCTTAGCAGCCATGATATTACTGTTATTGATCTACTACAGCGCAGCCATCTGTGTTTATATAGTTGGTATACAAAGGTATGGCATAGCTTTGTCATAGCCTTCTACATCGACTATATGATTGCAAATGGCTATGATATAGACGTGGTCAATCTATTGAACGCTATAGTAGATCAGTAACTAAATATCATGGCTGAAACACTGTAGAAAACCCTTTTGGATATTTGAGTTTGGAGATCATCACATACGTGTACTTCATTCAGAGTGGCTGCTTACAGTGGTTTCTCGCAGATTATAGCTAGAACAAAGATGGAGGACACGTTTCCATACACACTCATCATTGCAGAGCTTGAAGTCTTTGGAGTGGTAGCACTTCAACATACTCAGCACTGGTTTCATCACAACTGTGAATTCACAAACGTGTAAACTGATACTAAGCCACAAGATTTTGAGATTCTTCAAGGATAAAAATCTCAAACTCGATTACGACGCCAAACCACCCATTAAGACGATGGTATAATGTGATGCTGACTCGCGTTTGTTTATATGCGTCAAGCTTACCGTGGTGATGCACTGCAGCTGATGCACCATCGCAATCAAAGTCAAACTTGAAGTCCATAGAATCCAATCTACCAAAGGAATTAGAGAGTATAACGAGTAAGCCATACTGAAATATACCGAGTAAGTAAAATGATGATGATCATGCTCACTGATTATTATTATTTATGTTACAAACACCAGGCATAAGAAAATACAGGTGTGTGCTCTCTACCAACAGCGCATGGAGTTCTTCGTTGAGCAGGTTCTTGACATATCTACTGAATGGGGTTTTGAGCAAAGTCGTAAATTGTTGTAATGGCGATGTCGCCGTCCACGCTTTCCTAACAGTTATGATCACAGTCTAATGTCAAGGTCAAATAAGCGTAGTCAAATCTTGAAAGGAATATTTATCTTCCTCTAAGAGTATAGCTCAACTTTTGGTCAGGTTAGCGAAGTCAGGGTGGTCACAGACATTACGAGACAGAGGCATTACGTAAGGTTTCTGATTAAACAAAGACCATTAGAGCTGTGTACTATTTCCCCACCTTCATTGGCATTTGCTTCTCTATCTCTCTTGGGACAGTGTGTGCGAGAATCATTTGCCCATATCACCATAAAGGTAGGAACAAGCACACCTTATTAGTATGTGTTGCTCTCTACCTATTTTGTACTAACTATATATTATAACTTTCAGATGGAAGATGATGGGTTTGTGTTAGTGAGAAGCAAAAGAAAAACGAGAGAAGGCAAGAGGTTGCAGACTCATCCAGGTCTCAGTCGATCGTACGTGATATCACACGATGTAGAGATGAGTCAGGATGAGATATGCTGTGTAAAGGAACGGATCATTCGTTGCCGTGATGAGTTATCTCTGCATCATGTGTTGATCCGGATTAAGAATTTACTCCGTCCTATTTCCGGAGTGACTGAAATCATTTGTTTCGGACTGGGAAGTGTTACCGGAGATGAATCTATGTACCCCAGCCGTTATCAGTTGGCCCTGTTACTCCTATTAAGAGATATGTTCGGAAATATTCCTACAAGTCTCTATGACCCTAAGTTCAACAGATTTGACCGCCAGATCCTTGAGAGCTATGATCTCACTGTCAGGCCATCTAACGAGGATGCAGCTGTAAGATGTCGACATAAAACACTGTTTTTCATGCCGCGCTGCCCATTCAATCTTTTTACCACACTTTTTCGAGCCAATGCTGATTCATTGTCCAATGTTACTGTCTTTGGCAATGAGTTGACTCATTTGCGCGATGTCAGATATGCACCCCAGTCACTTGCTGAGAAGGCTTCTCAGATGATGTCCACCACTAGGCTCGATGTAACCGATAGCCCATTGGAGAATTTATTGAACGACACTGCTCTTACGTATTTTAGTCATCTTTCATAGCTTGAATTTTTTTCTTTCCTTATCTACCTCAAATAAAGTCAATTTCCAGGGATGGATTTATTAGCCCGTCACTTCTTATGAGATATTTTTCCTGACTAATCATGCCATGTATACATATATACATACATCTATAAGTAATAGTGGTCAATAGCAAGCTGTAGGGAACCATCTGCTGTGGGAGTGAAGTGCAGCTTACCCCTTGCTAGTTGAGGGTTAGCCACCAACCACTTGCCTCCCACTTGCCACCTGACAAACCTTAATTGTAGGATTCCTATCAGTACTTCACTCTAGCACCCTCTCTGCTTTTATGATGACATCTGTCAGACCATTGCATTACCTATCCTGTACCAAGTTTGGCGCAACTTCCCCATGGCTTTTGTTTGCTTCAATCATGCATTAAAACTTCTCTCGGCTCCCTCCTGTGATCACTGTTCAGAGCTCATGTGGGTCTCCCGCTGTCCTTGATTGCACTTGTCTCCGCGTGGCTGTGCATGGCACAAAGAGTTCTCTCCTTCCCCCCTTTCATTGGCATGAGAGCCCATAGTATGGCACTTCTGCTACAATGTATACGAGGGAGTATTTTCATAGGCTCCCTCTCTAGCCTTCACTCCACTACACAATTCTGTTGCATGACCAATTGGCCGTGACAGAGCTTTTCCTAGCCACCAATGCTCCCAGTTATGACCTTCAAGCGGGCTTTGTATTGTATCTGAGAGTTACCTTCCCCCTCTCTCTCTCCTCCGCTCTCTTCGCCCACACTGCGGTTCCAGATACTACCAGAGATCATCAATGTTGATGATCGCTGATAGTACCAGCAAAGAGGAAGGCCTCTGATATCAGTATCAGTATCACTGGAGTGGAAGGACGATTGACAAGGATAGACAACTTTCATATAGAGTTACTCGTGCTTTTGACATTGGGTTGGTTGATGCCGTCTTCTGGTCATTTATCCGGCAATCAATGGCAATACTGGGTGCAGAATAGATCCACTAACCACAAGACCCATTCCCAAAAGTGGTAATCTCTCTTGTTAGATTTACGAAAAATGAATATGTCAAATTGTTATATACTAGTATGCATGGTATAGGCTGTAGCAAATAGTAATGGCTGCCAGAAGAGAGGACATGCATGTGGACATGTTGGGTGTAGATTCCGGGTCTGGTAGAATTTGACGAATGTCCACGCAAGACTGACGACTGACAAGATCTTTACTTCTAGAGGACACTCCCGTCCGTATACTTATACCCCCATACCAAACCACTAATGGTGATGACGATGACAAGCTCAATTGTGGCTTCCTGCGATGAAAATCTAGAGGTACTACGTACCTATGATATTACATGAGATGAGAGTTGAGCGCATATCTCTACCAAGTTAGTATTCCACTTCCCGCAAGTTTTCCATTCCCACGTGCTCCTTCGCTTTACCGCCTTGTGACGTTAAAGCATGTGATGGTGCTGTGTTAGTTCACTCCCCAGGCATTTTGCCAGAGCAGTTATTACAAACAACCAAGGATTGCAGTACTGGTATTGAATCGACTAGGTATTTAATAAATTTATAACAGTATTTCTCTCGGTATGTTCTGCCCAAATTTGGACCGGTTGACTACATTTTACTTAAAGAGAGTGTCGCCCTCGCAACATGAGGGCGGGTATCCACCGATTGTAATGTCATAAAGCGCCATTATCACGTCGACCAGCTGCCTAGTATCAACGAGACGACGAAAACATTTTCTATTTTCTACTGCGTTAGTGGAAGATTTCTAAGGTATTTGTAGTCTAAGCTCTGCATTTAAGTACTTACAACTCTGATTCGCTGTTTCAGTATGCATGTCGTGCCTTTTTTGTGGCACTTATAGGCACTTCTTTCGATGTTTTGGCTTTGTTTTGGTAATAACACTACCGATTATGTCATCGCGCTTTATTGTTATGTTACGGAATGGCGCGTAATTCTTCTCTGCAGGTATTTTTAATCCGATAGTTTGTGACAGTGTGTGATTCTGTAGTTTATTGAAGCATTTTAGTCCAGTTTTATGTGATACTTTGAATGCACCTCCATTCGATGGCGACTTCCCTATAGCGGAAACTCGTCGACGGATCATGTGGTGGTTACGGTCCGTCACGCTATTTCTCCACAAAGTAGATGTATCGTATCCAAGAATTGTATGCCTACCTAATATTGGACAACATTGTGAAATCGGTAGCGATCGCAATAGTTCTAGTAACGCGCGAGCTAGCAGGATTTGTCGGCTAATTCATTAGATTTGAGAGAAAACCTCTTTTCCATAGGGAGACCAGTACAACAGGTCTAGTTTTACATTTTTGTCTTGTTTCATCTCTTGTATTCGCTGGTCAAACTCCAAAGTACCTTCGATGTCTGTTATTCACACCTCTACTTAAGACGCAACGTTTGCCACTTGTCAGCAGGTGCTCTCTTGACATTCGTGCGTTTTGTTATTTGCTTTTCCATTTTCAGACAAACCAGCTGAAGGAAACCGAGTCACTGCTTTCCACTAAGATGATAACATAGAATGACTACAGACACTCAAAGACAAGCATTCACTTCCACAAGAACCTTTCATCCATTTGCGTATGATGCTTGTTTCCAATCAACCGTAAGTCCACACAATTGGTTAACTATTGTTACCACGGAAGAAGTGCTAGCTATGTGCAGTTATTTCAACGTATGGCTTTTATAGCTATAGTATCATAAGCTTTGTTTCGCTATGGTGATTGCCAGTTCGCTGCTCTTTGCACTTTCCACGATCTCTCGGTGATCGTTGCACTGCGGCGTTCGATCAGCTGACTACTGTGTTTACCAACAAAGCAAACACGGCACTTTCGTATCATTGGCTCGCGCGGTACTATGTAATCAGTGTCAGCCAATCATAACAGTTCCATTCAGCCCGGTCTAGCGGGCCAATCAGCCCGCCAAGCTGAGTCACGCTGCGTTATTTATAGCCTATTTGTTGCGTCAAAACGCGGCTGATCTTCTTTCTCGTGATGCGCTTGTGCACTCATCGGTGTGTGCTGAACGTTCTTGCATAACCACAGTCAACATTCGCCAATGGTTACTCAATCTACTGAATGGGAAGCTATAAGCCGCATAGCAGAGGACAGCTGAAGATAACCTTGCTTGTCCCCAGCATGCGTTGAGTACATGTTGTCCTTACAGATGGATAGACTGTTCAATGAGTACACTCCATGGTCGACTGGAGAAGGGAGAAACCCTGACGATAGCCAGAGCAGCGCTAGTCTCCTCAACATGGTCTCCAAACTGGTGGAAGATGACTCCAACTACTCTTTAGGCCCGGAGGAGTGAGTCGTCATGTAGTCTCTACATCTGCTTCCAGCAACGTTAAGATTGCTCACTTGAGTGTTGTCAACTTCATGACTAGTAGCGCTACTAATTTCTTATTTTCTGAGCAGCAATATTTGGCTACCACAAACCCACAGGAACTTATTAATGAAGTTGACTTCAAGTCCATGCGCAGTATTTTACCCATCGATAACTGAACTATGGGATTTTTTGTTATTTGGGATTGGCAGGACTGGATCACACTCATTTCTACCTGCGTCCAGATATTATGACAACCATTTCTACCTGCGTCCAGATATTATGACAACCATTTCTACCTGCGTCCAGATATTATGACAACCATTTCTACCTGCGTCCATATATACATGTATTTATATATTCTACCTATTTATACCTGCACTGCGTATTCTAGCAATTGGTTTTACCTGCCTCCAGATATTCTAACAGCCAGCCAACGAACAGCAGCTCAAACCCATTTGGCCAGTACAGGCACAACTTTGAACCCGGCACAGCATTCAACGCTAGGAAAATAGGCAATGACTTCTTTACTCAGAGAGTATCGGTAAGTGTTCGCCGGAACCGTGATGACTAGTGGTGGCGTGATGGACTGATAACGGTCTCCGATCGCAGCCTATGAGTTCACAGTTGCTGATTCGTATTTCAGGACGACCCACTTTATTCACCCTACGCAGACGGCGACAGCGGCCAATTTTCTGGCCGAGCTCTGATTGGCAGATCTCAGAATTTGGACAGGTTGGTACTTGTGCCCATATATGATGAAATAATTTGTGGCCAGATATGAACCTTCATGGCCAATTATGTCCATACATGACCAGTTATGACCTGTAATATAACTCCCCATCTCAGCAGCACAGGCAGCCGGAGCTCTGACTCGGCATACGACCAAACTCCGGAAGGCTTTAAGTCGTTTGACCCGTGGGCCGACCCGAGGAGGCAGCGTCAGCTGAGTGGCGGCGGTGTGTTTGAGGACGAGGATATCTGGACAGATCAACAGTCACAGTCTACTGCCGGTTTGTCTTTCGCTCATCTCTTGTCTCCTTGTGTTCTTACTCTCCTCCCCGCCTCTCTCCTCCCTGCCTCTCCTCCCTGCCTCTCTCCTCCCTGCC
>ERZ1740065.497-NODE-497-length-21198-cov-11.522395_pt1 | contig 21198 bp, 23 predicted proteins | sample MGYA00581738_ERZ1740065 | MGnify/ENA primary metagenome ERZ1740065 (study PRJEB43018, sample SAMN04849749) | marine metagenome | isolation source: floating plastic debris | place: Pacific Ocean | collected 2008-09-01 | study: EMG produced TPA metagenomics...
CTGTAGATATCCACTCCTAGGTCTGCTACCCTTGTCTATAGATATCCACTCCTAGGTCTGCTACCCTTGTCTATAGATATCCACTCCTAGCTCCCTCACTGTAATGTGTAACACCTATGCCCCAAGCTGTTCACTTCCATCTGTCAAGAGCAGTTCCTGGTCTCTCCCATTCTGGTCTGTAGCCCTAACTCCTCACTATTGCAGCGTTGGATGAGACGACAGAGACAACGGCTGTCAGAGAGGTTGTGACGGCGCAGGCCGTGTTTCCTTCCTCAGTATGTATGGTCGGGCTTGCTCTCTTCGACCTGCTGGAGGACAGCGACGCCTGCTCAGGCACCACAGGTTCACAGTCTGACTCTTCCGCTAGTCCCGACGTCTGCCAACCACGTCACCATTAGAGCGTTTCTTTTACAGTGAGTGCCGTGGCGGAGAAGGTTATCTGGTCATGCATGGTAGAGGATGCCTCGCTGTTTTTCCGGTACTTGTTCGAGAAGCTGACCAATCCAGATCGGCGTGACAGTATGTTCATGGTGTTGCGCAAGCTACTCATCTGGATGCCATGCCTGCCGTCAAACACGGCCTACATACTGCTCAACAACTTGGTGAGCTTTGATTTGCATGAATTACATACGAATCGATCCGAATGAACAAATATCTCGCTGCACAGAATGTAAGACCTGAATTGTGCTCTCTTTGGATGAACTGAGTATGTCGATATCCGATGGATGTGCGTTCCGAATATAGTAAATCGCTACTCTGCAAGTTCTGTGCGAATCAGGTCTGTAAGGGAGAGGGGAGGGGAGGGGAGGGGAGGAAAAGGTCATCATATTGTGGTTAGAAAAGCAGAAGCTATTCAGTTATGAAACTACTACCTGGCGTTTCAATGCTGATCATAGGTTAGACAGTGCTGACCGCAGGCAATGATGGCTATATGACATACATATTCTTGTGTAAGCATGGTTTCTACACAAAATGTCTCCCACAGGTGGGATATCTTCTCTACTACAAACACAACAGCAGCAGCAGCACTAGCTCCTCTCACTCTCAGATATGCGCCAGTCAGGCTCTCTCACTCATCTGGCAGCTCGTGCCGTGCGTACAGGGCCTCTACTTCAAGGATCTGAAAACTATGCTGAAGAAAGTGCAGAGTGAGGTAAGAGACGTCCTTGTATTCCCGCCGTCCAATCATAGAGGAATTCAGCACAGAAGTTTTATTTCAGCAAACCCTCATGATCACGGCTCATCTGCCGCCAACAAAGAAGATCATCGTGCACGGCATTGATGCGGTGCTGCCTCCGCAGCAGTTTCTCGTTCACGAGGACAGCCAGTTCAAGACACTCTTGATGGAAAGCCTGGACTTCTTCCAGATGACAGGCGAACCAAATAGATACCAGCTGGCCGACGCCAAGACCAGTACGTGTGCACTCAATGCTCCCCCTCCCCATATCTAGCCACCTGCTGGAGTTGCCCTTTCTTTCCCTCCTGTGTGCCGGCAAACTTGTTTCTATGTAGTGCGATATTTACTGTCACACTGTAGATCAGTTGCACAGCATCCACAGCTTTGTGAGGGATTTCTACGTTTTCAAAAGAAACGAAATCCCTCAGCTGAAGATTGTGGAAGTAGATCCCGCTAAATCCTACCCCAGACTGCAGAAACAAGTACGTATGCCACCTCAGTTCCAGTATTCCTTCACTGTTCGGTTTATACCCTCACTCAACTGGCAGGGTTGGCAGCACCCATACTAGCATTATACCAATAGAAATCTGACGATTATTGACCCCAAGTCTTCACAGCTGGTTCTACAGGCGTGACATCGGCAGCAGTGGGAATTCCAATTGTTAACCATGTCACAACGATGCACCAGACATCTATGTTCATAGTTATTATGGACCATTGTCGTTTCGCTAGCCTGTGGCCCAGTATCAAGAGCGATGTCGGGACCTCTCTGTGTCTCCCCTCACCGAGACCTGTGACTGTTTATTTTTAGCGCATGGATATGAAGTTTGTGGACACGAGTAAAGTGCAATTCGCTATGAAAATCCTGCAGCACTCTAGTCAGTTGCATGTAAGCCTCACTCCCCGTGTCGCCGTCTGTGATCGCCGGCGTCGCGCCACTGACATGTGTCACGCTGTGTTTGAAGATGGAGAATCAAGTGTTGTTTCTGCATGAGGAGTTCAGTAAGCAGGTGGCGTTCCCCAGAAAGGCACTGGAGACTGAATTCTCATACTATGGCAATAAACTCAGTCCAGATGTCTATGGTACAGAGGTCCATGGTACTGACGTCATGCACAAGCTGGCCTGGCTGGAGGTACGTAGTCTACCACTCGGCTGGTTCATCATCCAATCTGCTTTCTTCTGATCGCACAGTCACAATACGATAGTGGATGAGTTAGTACAAGTATTATTGGTACACATGTACTGAGGAGATCTAGCTGAAATCGGCTGTAAAAATAAAACATTGGAGCAAATATGTTGGAAGCAAGAGAAGAAACAACAGCGGATGCGTCACGTCACTGCGGTCACGTCACTGCGGCTGCGTTGAGGTCAAGTAAGACGTCGCGTGGCCGTTCGGGTCGTCTGATGTCATACAGGAATATCATCAGGGACTGTGCCGTGAGAACGACCAGATTATTGCTGGCGTCGATGGAGACTCCGAGAGGTCGGCGCACATCGCTGACTATAACTTGACAGGAAGTGTTGTCGTCCATTATGTTGTAGCGAACTATCCTGTCGTTTCTGCTGTCAGCTATGACTGCGTTACGTTTGATATCGAGACAAACTCCAGTAGGATTGTTCAGGTGGCCGACCATGAAACCTCTCTTGCCGAGAGTTTTTACTTTCTCCCCGTCGATGGTATGTAGTGAAATGGTACACGCTGACTGGTCCAACGTGTACAGGTAGCCAGTCTCGATGTACGCGTTGTAAAAGGGACAGCGTAACCCGCCATTAGGATCAGGTTTGTATACGATCGAGTGGAGCACGTATCCATTATCAGAGCATCGAATAGTCACTAGTCGCATCTTGTTGTCTGCGTCATGACTCGTGATTAGGTGGCCATACATGTTGGATGTCATCGAGTGCGTTTCAAGACTCACCCTAAAACTCGCAATCAAGTCTTCGCTCCAGCTCAGCTTCTTCACTGAATTATCCCACTTGTCAAACACAGCCACCCTCTTGTCGGTAACTTCGACTATGAAGGCAGGTCGTTGAAACCTTTTGTTGAAGAGTCTGTTCCCGAAATTCGAACTGATGAGTTTTCCCGAAGAAGCATACACGAGGATTTTGTTAGTAGCTCCATTAACAACCATATAGCAACCGTCTGAACGGCAGCATAACGATGTAAAGAAGTCCTGATCGTCTGCTCTGATGCATAACACCTACATCATACGAACGAGCACATTCATTATCAGACGAACAAACCCTAGAAACTGTCAATCAAATATAACTAAAAATAGCTTTAGCTGCGTTCATTACCAGTCAATTAGAAACTTGCCTGGTCTATAGTAGGCTTTGAACTCCCTGGCTGCATAATTGTTGGCCCATCAGTCGGCTTTTTGTCTCGTGTCACCTGCAACTGTCGAACATGAGAGATGATGCGTGCTCTTCACGAGCAATCATATCATGTGACCTAATCACGTGCGTGCATTCACGTGATAATGATGGGATGACAACTCCATCACATTGTTTCATTTGTCAAAATCGAATGTCTCTGGTTTCCATAGCTATAAGTAGGTAATGGTATTAGTATTAGCGATGAAGATACTGTCAGGCTAATCGAACTATCTCTATTTATTTCATTTTGTTTGTAATGAATCATTGACTTGGTTAATGTGTAATATCGTAAATGATTGGTCACATGTTTTTAGTTTTTGAACACTCTGTTCCGCTCCATGCCTGGGACATTTGGCTGGATGAATGAGATGAAACTGTTTATGAATGTCATCAACGGATGCTTCATCCTGCATGCTGATGATCACGGGATGCTGAGAGCATGTGCTGCCCTCTATTTGAACGTGGCATTGCATTTCAAGCAGGTCTTCTCCACTGAAGGGTATGTTAACCTACTGCGTACTGTAACCAATGAAATCTTCGTGCTTAAAAATGTGTATTGCTATGTATTAGTATTAGTATTGCTATGTATTGGTGTTAGTGTTAATATTGCTATGCAGTGCTATGCACAAGTGAAAATATTTTGCGAAAATATTTGCAAATTTTATTAAAATGATGTTTGCGAACATCTTTTGCGATTGTGCTACCTCACGAAAACGCGTTTCAAGTCAGACCGCAAAAATCTCATGGGTAGTGTGTAGATTTGGTCAATGAGTTCTCGACTAGATCTGTGGGATTTGATTGCGGTCTGGTTGTGCTGAGTCGTCGATGTTTGTTCTTCCAGGTTTCTGCTGATAATGCCAACGATAATCAAGGTGTTCAACAAACACCTCAACTATCCAACCGTCAAATCTGTCATCACTTTCCTTCATGGACAGTTCTACAAACTGCACCAGAAATCATACTTGCTGCAGGTTCGATGCAGTTACCATTCTCCTTTCACATCTGACTGCAGGTTGCAGCAGGTGCTATATAATTACCAACATCTGATTTCAGTTCATGGGGAGCTATGAGCCCTTCCTTTCTGCCTCTGACACTAAAGAGAACAAACTGGTATGTAAATGTCTTGGAACAAGTTTCTTCAATGTTTAACAGGTATAAGTTGGTAGAGGTTTCTGTTTCAGCTGCTGGCGGAACAGCTGTTTGAACTGCTGAACTCTCTGGAGACGCAGCAGGAAGACAATCTTGGCATCGTGCACCTCGTCTGGGGCAATGAACCACTCAGAGTTCTGGTATGTATTCTCTGCTGGACTGCGATGATATTGTGACCTTGAACTTGTTGTTCCCATAGTCTCGCTATCCATTCCCCTTGCAGGATTTCTGCTATGAGCAAGATGAGGAGTATAAAGTCTTGGACGCCATCAATGCTGCCATTACCGTCGTGGTATACCAGACTGAGTCGTACCGAGCCACTCAGATGCTGGTAAAGTAGCCACGTCTGCTGACGGGTTGGTACCACTGGGACTGAGCGGTTTCAGAGTGTTAATGATGGTTTTTAGATTATTCTGGAAGCTATCATGCCGTGGTACATGAAGTCGTTGATGAGACGGGCCCAGCACCACCAGCACCGTGACAAGGGCCAGGTAGCTGCTGAGGAGGTGATGTTGTATAATCGGCTGGGCCAGTCGATTCGCGCGCTAATCGCCGGCTGCGAGCCGCTGATGAAGACTCTCACTGTGGGGCAGCATCGACTGCTAGAGGGCATGACCAGTCTGTCCGGCCTGAAGAAAGGGGACAACGACGACACCTCCGCCAACCCCAGGTTTAAATATCCTGCGATTGATTTGTACACCACACTATTGTATCTCGAATACTGTACAGCCATATTCTATAGCAACAGTCTAACCAGTCATAACCAGTCATAACCAGTCATAACCAGTCATAACCAGTCATAACCGTAACAAAAATACCGACGAACTAATCAGTGCCATTAGATTACACTATAGAGATTATACCCATCATACCTTACATAGGAGTTGTCTTCCCTTTTGTAGGATCACTATTGTTATACTGTAGACTGGAAAATAATCGTAATTTTTACTGAGCTTTAAAAATCGTAAATTATTTGCGATGGAAAATAAATGCGAATTCCAGTAACTCGTGTGAACTACTGACTGAAAGAGAAAATATTGCAAAAGTATTTTTGCGATTACAGCAAATCACAATTAACGCATTTGTTTTGTTCTCGCAATCATTTTCTGGTTTGCAGTATTGTATCAATTTGATTTCTTGATGAGCTGGAGGAAACGCTTACATATCCATCGCTATCAAACCCGGTTCTACAGTGCCGTCGGCTTCGAAAGGTTTATTGGTGACATAACTTGACTTTTATGGTTTTTTTTTCAGGAACATGGAGGAGGGGAGGCAGGAACAGGAGCGGATGGAACTGGAGTCGAGAGAGATTCGGCATGAATTCCGACAGCCGAGGGACGCTCTGCTTGGCCTCGTGTCGCAGTACTTTAGCACATGTCTCACTCGAATGGAGATCCAGAAACCGCACCTCAGTGAGAACGTGAAGATAACGCCGTCGTATTTTCTCGACTCCAAGTCTCATGAGGTACCCTACCCTGATCATGAACACCCTGACAACGGTGTCTAGACTCCGAGTTGTCTCCCCTGTTACAGCGGCTCGAGGAAGTGGCTCACTCTCTACTGAAAGTGGGAACTTATGACACTTACACCATCTCCTTCCCCCCACTTCAGCCATACCTCCCTTCAGAGCTTCCCTATTTATCATCACCTCCCTATACAATCTCCCACTATATCCTCCCCTCCCTACATCCTCTCCCATTACATCCTCCCACTGCATTCTCCTCCTACATTCTCCCACTACATCCTCCCCGCTTTGCACCCTGCCCTTAGTTCCTCCTTCAATTCATCCTCCCTCTCCCCACTGCATTCCCCTACATCCTCCCCACTTCCTCCCACTCTGCATCCTTCCCTACATCCCACTGCATCTTCCCCTTCTCCGCTCCATCCCTCCCTCCCCGATATCCTCCCCTACACACCCCTAGTACACTACTACTGCTGCTGCCATTCTGCTAGATTGACTGGTTAATTCTGTTGTACAGGCGACTGGTCGCAGGAGAGCATGAAGCCGGCGATCAACACGATAACAAAACGGCTGGAGAGAATCTTCGTTAAAGTGCATAAACGAGCCAATGTCAGGGTAAATGGGTCAAACTCTTACATGCTGCCTCTCAGCAATTCCAACTAACATTTTCTGATACAAAATCAGTTCATATCATCATTATTATTAGTATTAGTATTATTCTCATTGCAAACTCGCTTATTGTTGTTATTATTATTCTTATTATTATTGTTACTATGGTGAGGATTATTATTCTTGTTACTGTGGTGATGATTGTTATTCTTGTTACTGTGGTGATGATTGTTATTCTTGTTACTATGGTGATTACTATTATTATGATTATTGTTATTATGGCTCTCATTACTACCTATTTACATGCATACCTGGCTGCTATGTTCATGCTATGATGACCTACAAACATCACACCATCAAGTTCCCGTATAGCCATCCCTCCATTACTATATCGCCGTCCCTGTACATTCTGGAGCAGCCTCATTCTCATTGACGCTCTCATTTCCATTTATTTCAGTCTCAAGTTAGACAAGCAACTGCTACTGTAGGTTTTGCTCTATGCATGCGTTTTCTGTGTGTCGTTTTACTTAATTTTAATTGGCCACCATTACTGACAGTTATGATCGACAAGCATGCGTTATAGAGTTGTCATTGTGACGTCACGTACTCCGCTGTCAGATAACTGGATTGTGTAACTTGTCAAAAATTTTCTAGTCACTCTTTATTGTCGACAAAACTACCGTCACGAGTTGGTCGTCGGTTTCCGTTGGCAGCTAGTATATTCTGTTCGCTGTACATTACTTTGCCCCGATTTACATGTAGTTAGGAATATCATTTTCTTCTCTAGTGCGTGACTAAAGATGATGAGGTAACGGGTTCTCTGCACCGTTTGTTAGAGCTTTGCTGCACTACCGGTGTACAGATCTACATAGACGCGCTCTGGCTCAGCTGCTCGATCGTCACGTTGCTGTGATTTGTGCTTCCATGTTACAGGCACTCGTGGATTGGGACGCGCTCTCCACCCTCCTGAGAGGCATCTGTTTGACTTTAGAATCTCAGCCTACGTTGCATCATTTGGCGCACATGAAGAGTCTTGTCAATTCGTGTATCAGCATTGTGTCTGAGTACAGTCCGAGCATCGAGTCGGGCGCCATCGATGTCTGGAATGCACTGCCCAATCATATCTTCTGTTCTATGGTGGCCAAGCTCGCCGCCCAGCATGCGTCTATCCTCGGGGTATGTCCACTATATAACCTATGTCACTCGTCTACGAATATGCCTGCGATTTAAAACTAACAGCATGTCTTGTACAACATGTTTTCATTTAATTCGTTGACGGCATTCATGAAATCTCTATCGCCATATTGTTACAACGTTATCATTGTTATTCATGATACTCACAGACGTCGTACCTCAGAATCGACTTGGTAAATGCTATCATCATATAAACTAACTACCTGCTAGTCGGCCCACTCCTCGTTTAGTGTACTGTTCGTGCAGTTCAAGAGTTGTCTTCCCTTATATAAATACATTGCTAGTAACATCAGTGTGCTGTATGCTTTATATATGGGTTGTATTATCATTATGTTTCTATAGCATACATCCAATGTCAACCTCCCCATTGCTGTACTCACTCTCTATGTACCTCCTACTAAGATCACTGCAGCTAGTCTTTGTAACTGTATTAACTCTGTACACGTCGTGTTTTCCTGTTTCAAAATGGGGCTGGGTTTTTAAAAAAATGTGAGCCACAGCTTTCTCTTTTCACTGTGTCCATCAATTTCCTCCTTTCATATGTGCTGCATTGCCATCTGAACATGTGTTAAATGGAACTGTTATGTTTCAACTAGTTGCCGTGGATGGTAAGTTGATCATCTGTCCGCCATATTCTGTATCCCACGTTGTGCACATTTTTGGCGTTGGCACTCTACCACTAAGGCACTATTGCAACACTGTCCGCTGACGGTCTCTGTGTTGTCGTCTTTTCAAAGTACATCAAAGTCACCGAGATTGTTTCAATGTCTCCACTTTTATATGTAGCGCTTACCGTGCTAACAATTTATTTGATTTAGCCTAATTTCCTAAATTATCCACTGAGATCTAGGTCTCTAGAAATAGGCAGCCATAGTCACTGCCATGATAGCTACCGCCCTTCTGTCTAATTCAATCTTATATCTGTGACATCTGTGATAGAAACAGCGACACAGTGTTGTGATATTCTATGTCTCACTCAAGCTGTGTGTAACTGTGCAGGAGACTGGAGGGATAGAGCAACTGTGTGGGGTGTCGATGCCATCTTCAGAGAAAGCTGAGATGATGCTTGCAAACTTCATCATCCCCTTGTGTCTTCGTATTGGTGGCAACGAGAAAGGTAGCAGTACACTCACTGTCTCATGCCATAGATCTGTGAATGTCACGTCATAGATCTGCAACTGTCACGTCACAGATTTATGACTGTCACGTCATAGATCTATGACTGTCACATCATAGATCTGTGACCGTCACGTCACAGATTTGTGACTGTGCTATGAGACAGTGGTATAACGCTAATGATGTTGTTTGTAGAGAAGCATATTCTACCAAAGACGGATATCAGATTTGTCCTGTGTCTGGTGCTGTCATGCCTGGTGCCTAATTCGACGCACGTGGACATGCTCAAACCGCGGTATACCGAGCAGCAGTCAGGAGTGCATGTGCCGCATCATATGGCCGTTCACCACCACCATCTACCAAGGAAGGCCAGCAACCGTCTCAAGCAGCTAGCGTTTCTCGGTACGTCGGGCACTGCATTCACTCACCAATTATACTGAGTAGTACTCCTGGATTTTTATGACAACTTCAGAGTTGTCCTCCCAACCTGTGACTCAAAGATTTGGCAAGTGCAGCATTCTCCAATTTACTATTAGTTTAGTCTATGATCTAAAGTCAGCTGACTGAAAGTTCTGGTGAAAAGTTTGTATGTTGAGTTCACCACTGTTTCATCTCCTTGGTACTCTCTACCTGCACCATAGTCCTTATTGGAATAATTGGGAAAAACTGATTGAGAAGATAACTCTGTGTTCTTCTGTAGAATTTTTTCCAATTATATTTTTGTACTGTTTGTGCAATTTGATGGATGAGGAGAGTTTTCTGGTTGATGTTTTGCAGGTTTGAAGAGTCTGCTGATCTGCTGTGAGTCACAGATATACAGCTTCCTGCCAACGCTGACTCAGGCTATCGAGGAGATCGGCATCGGAACGGAAGGTGTTTTGTTGATCTAAAATTCAAATTCTGTCTCACCTCTCTGTCACCATCTCTACAGCAGAAGCATCAGTAATGATTGTTCAACCACAGCCATCTTGTTTTGATGTAGGCGTGGAGAAGTGGAAGTTCTTTGACTTCTTAGTGAAGGTGCGTACCATCGTTTACCCGCTAGTCAAGTCGTACGTAGTGACCTCACTACTGAGCGTGCAAGTCGACTCGGAGCTAGAGACGGCCTATCAGTCTACAGTTCGACAGCATGTTCACTCCATCCCCTCTCACATACACAAGACTCACCTGCTAGAGGAGTTTGCCAGGGAGCTCGATACGCTACGTAAGGATCTGGCTCAGACGCTGTGTAAGTGGAATCCACCTGTTACACACACCCCAACTTCCTGTTCCTGCTAATTACTAACTGAATTCGCTACTGATTGTAGCGAATTCAGTTAGTAATTTTCCTCGCCACATCTGGCTGCAGTCAGACGAGAAGCTAACAGCAACCGAGGAAATTTCTGCTTCTATAAACATTGGCATTTTTGACATTCAGTTGCAAAGATTTTCCAGTTTACGGTAACTGTCAGTTGAAGTCGGTGATACACAGATGAAATAGGAAGAACTCTTGCGCATTGATTCAATTTGCAGCTCATACTGAAGCGGCACGATCCGCGTCGACCAGCGGCCACGGCCATTCTAACATCCGCCGTCGTTTCTCCACGTGGCGAAAGAACAGCCTGATATCAAAGATGCATTTGAATGAGACTCCGCCGCAGGCGCAATCTGAGTCAAACTACAGCGTGGTGAATGTCAGCAAAGTACGAGGTACGCTGCTGTCTACCTGTCCGTTAACCTCATTGGTATGACGGTAGGTCGGCATCATGTAGGTCCAGCGCACACACTTCCACCAACCCTTGGTTAGGTTTATGCATGTCCATCAGATGTCACCTGTCGGATCGCTTGCTGAGGTTTTCTGTACACGAATTTGTTTAACCTCTGCTTTGCTAGATTTAACCCAATCTGCAGGTGGGGTGGGGCGTGCGGCGCCCCTGATATGTGCCTCCTTGTGGGTTAGTGAATGCTTCACCGGTGAATTTCAGCCAAGGAGTCATCATCCAGTGAGGGTGGTGAGTCGAGCTGTAGCAGCTATCAGTTCTCGCGTAATCCTACCACTAGAGGGTCGCGGTACGCTGGTCGGAACCCACCCAAACAAATCCAGGCGTTAGATGGAGCTAAGCTTATCCTTGACAAATTCAATAATAACCACACCCAGGCTTCTTCAACCGCTTCAAAACCCTTTTTCGGTGAGTTGCCTTGCACACTAGTATCTGCACGTACTACTGCATGGACGCACGGCTGGCTGTGACTTGTGACATAGAGAATTCAGAGTGTGAGAGAGTGTAGACCAGCCATTGCTAGGATGTAGAACTAGGTCAGAACTACCCGCCATCTTGGATTTGAATACAGTTGCATGCTGCCTCCTCAAAGTGAAAGCTATCATGCAGCTTGCTTCCTGTCAAAATTATTGGGAGTTTCCTCCCCTTACAACACCAGAAAGCATTGCATATCTTTCTAATGTCTCACACATCTGCTATCAGTACTCTCTTTTGTTTTTGCATGTGACATACATAGCAAAGTTGACCTCTAACCCATAGACCTTTAGATTCTAAAATTTTCACCTAAAAAATTATTTAGTCTATATTTACGAACTGTCTCGCTCATTCTGGTCATAAGAAGTGCATCGTTGGATCACTGAAAAGGTGCCATAATATACTGTATAAAGAACAACTTATATCAGCACACAGCGTACATACAAAAGGTTTTAATTTTTTTCGAACTCCGATTTGATATAAAGGATGATCTTGTGGATTTTCAATACTAAAAATGTGTGTGTGTATCGACAGATGTGCCAGAAGAAGCTGCATCAACTGAAGGTAAATCTAGGTGGATTTCCCTCCCAGTTTTGTCTCGTCCCGTAAAACCGAGCAGGGTTATAGTAAACACCTAGCATACTATCTATTGTGACCCACGTAGATCGTCATGAGACAGTAGATCGGACATGTACTTCGGCTTGTATTCCAGTGTGTTAGCATTAGCAACTAGCAATTATCACTTAGCATTGCTACTTGATCCGTTGTCTCCACCCAATGCCCTCTTCTCTGATACTCAACCAACAGCAACACGTGCTGTTTGAACATTTTTTCACTATTTGGTTCAATGAAATTATTTTCCTACCTGTATGGCGATTGTCGTAATACAGCTGATCTTGTGAGCATGTGTTAGCGTGTGGTGTGGACTACTTCTGCTATGCAAAATCACTAGGGATGAGTTTTGGAGACTTCTCCATAAACATAGACAGCCCTAAATTACCAGTATCATATGTATTCCTACCCATTCATAGACATGGAGAATCACTAATCACTATCAACAAATGCGGAGGATTTCAATGCTCTATGACCGACTGCTACTAACCCTGCTCTGTTGCTGTGTGGTTGATTTCATCACTTGTAACGCTTCCATTTAATTCAGTTACTGCCATGGCCTTGCCTTCAGTGTACTTATACAAGCCTAGCATGCTGTGCTTTTTTTCACTCCCAATCAATCTAGGTCATACTCTGTCCAATCACAACTCCAGTTCTGGTACCCAGTTGAAGTGCAGGGAGTCACCGTGCTACTCCTCTACTATATGATGTAGTGTAGTGTGTCACATTTCCATGGTTGTTCCCTCACCTTTTGAATGTTGGTTGTGATGTTAGTGTATGATCAATTTTTTTCCTGTTTTATGTACATTCATCGTTGGTGTTCTTTATTGCACGTTCATGCTCTCCATATGTTGATTTGCGTGCGTGTGCACATTTGTTTGTTTGTAATGGCGAGTGTGGCCTTTGTAGAGAGACTAGCTAACCCGGGCCGTAGAGGCGCTGGCATGCACCTTATTAAGCAACCGCATGTTATATTTGAGGAGGAGAGTTCTCCGTCTCCATCCCCTGAGTCAAACCCCAGACTACATGGTAGAAATGGTGCTGTTGTAAATGACCTATTCGATGCAGGTAAGATGACCATGTTGTACTTCATTCTAGCCTAGTATTGTACATAGACCGTATACCTTGATGACAAATATTTAGTGGCACGTGATGAAACCCCTCCCAACCCATAGTATAAGTAAAACCCATGTCAAGGTCAAGGTCAGACTGGTAGGCTGCTATTCTTTGATGTTAGAGTTACTGTAAACCATGAAATTATTGCGCAATTGAAAATTTTTGCGAATTTTACTTAGATTTGAGTAATGTACTTTCACAAAAAAATACTTGTGAAAGTTTGTTTTTGCGATCGTGCTACCTCGCAAAACATGTTTAAAGTCATGCCGCAAAAATTTCATAGGTTGCAGTATTTTATTTTGAGCATAAGAATCTGGTTGTATTTGATTTCTGCGGTGTTGTTATTGTTTGTTGGTCAGGCGCTGCCATATATATAGTATGTAGTTGATGTTCAATCCAACAACCCGCCACAGACCTCTAGTCTAGATAATATGTCGTTGGAAAGGGTATACCTTTCAATTCTGGCCAGGTCTGGGAGGCCAGGCCACCACCACCCACCAATCGTTTATATATGACTTATCCAACGACGTATTACCCAGAATCCTTGACTGTATGGCCTATCCATCTAACCACCTATATTTGTGTGTGTTGTTAGTTTCATGTCTTGTTTTGAGTTCTGTTGTGCCATGTTATCCGTCTACCCGCTGACTCTTGTCTGGCTACGATTGCATGCAGCATGTTTGTTGTCTCTTCATAGCCAATGCACCCGACAACCAGCACGAACTCCTCACCGACAGCACATCCGTTCCCACCGGTGACTGTCGGGACCCTCCACCCTCGTCAGCACTGTTTACTAAGAACCATACGTTCCCCAGAACGGGCGCCACAGCCAGAGGCGCTGAGCCGCTGGGCTGCATCGATGTGCAGACGTTGCAGCGACGGCGCGCTGTCATTAGGCGCATGTCACGTGCAGTCAGTCGTGAGCCGTTCGAAACGCTACTGTCCATACATAATGGCGGCCATATTGATGGTGATGGAGGTAACACTGGTACTTTGTGAATGGCTCGTTGTGCTGTACCGAATTTACTGTCTATCCTACCAACTGACTGTCCTTTCCCAAGAGTGATGTCCGTGTGACCGCTTTCTCACTTCATATCCTTCCTTTCGTAGATGCACTGGCTGCTGATGAGCTAACACCCGAGGAACGGCAGAGCTCTAGTCCAAATACAAGTTTGGGGGGTGTGCCATCCACCTCATCCAAGCATGATAATTGGTTTGGTAGCAGGTCTATGACAATGCCAAGGACAGGAGATACAGCGGACGGAGCGGTTTCATCCAATCAGCAAGCTGTAGGAATGCAGCATTCAGACTCCAATGGTTGGTATCTAGTACCTTTCACGCCCGCTGACCGCTTCCTGTCTCCTCTCTCTGTCACCTTTAACCTTTAACCCATATAATTTGTGCATGTGCGGATGAGGTCCTAATACTAGACCAACCAAGAATACTGGGTGGGAATGCAGAGTGAACCCGCCAAGCTTCACCCGGCACATAGCATACCTGTGTGGCGTGTGTGACTGTCTAGATAGTGTCACAACTAGTTCGATCATTCATTTTGAGCTTAATTCTCTGTATTCAGACAATGACATTGAGGAGGAGACAGCCCCATTGCTGCAGACTGGTAAGATCGGTATTACTTCACCACCCCGGGCTTTAATAGAAAGATGATCAGCCTCTCTCAGATGAGAGGATACGTTGTTACAATCGACCCGAGATCCCTATAGCAATACCCAGTACAATGTGTAAAAATAATTACTTCAGCTCCTGACAACCAGGCTGTGTACAGCTCATAGTTGGTAGACACAGACCATACTCTATCTTGAGCATCTCTATCCGTTCACACACCATTGTTTGCGCGCGAGAGGAAGTGGTATCAGTTCAGCTAACCATGGTTTGCCAATTCTGTCAAGTTCGTAATCACGACAGTCTTTAGTCAGCACACACTCAGCTTCAAGCATCGAACTGGCATCGCATGACGCTGCTTGCATGTTACGCATTTGCTCTGGCATTGCTTCCGGCATGGTTACCTGGTTGGGTGGACAATCCTTTGCATTTAACTGCACGTCATCTATCAAATCAACCGTATCATATTGTTCCATCTCAAAAGTTCTTTCTAGAGAAATTATAACGTCAAAATCATTCGAATTTGTCTGTTTGGGCAGTGACTGCATATGAGTGTTCCAATTATGATTACATACCTGCGGTCTTGTTTGGGAACCCGTTGCTCACAAACATGTCTGTCCGTGTGTCTCTCTGTCTAACCTAGAGTCTGTTAACAGGTAAAGAGAGTAGCAACAAGTCGAGCCTTAGACGACGATTTGCCTTAGAATCACCTTCAAGACGCTCTCTGAAAAGCTTAAAGACCCAATGCTTTGCTGCTCAGTGCTTACCTCAGGTTGCTCACTATAACACGACTAGTAGTTTCAGGAATGTAGCTCACTTCCTCCCTCCCATTAATATTACAACTCAGAGCGATGCTTACCCATTGTGATTATATAGTCCTTGTATGTTGCCATCGTCTGTCTCTAATGAGTTCATTACATGTACCATGTACTATTACGATAAAGCTTGCATGATAGACTATCTACTGTAGCATGCCAGAATACAGTATACCACACACACATATACGCAGTCAAGTTCATATGCGTTTGAAGGCACTTCATCTTGTCTCACTTCATTACAGGAAATTAGCAAGTTTTTTAGTCGTCAACACTCTAATACATATTGGGCTATTGAATATTTGGGAAAGTAAATCCTATGACTTTGTATGTCAGGAGATGCAGCTGTCAAACTCGGCGAGGGTGAATCCATCGTTCTCGAGCCCAGGAACGGAACAAACTAGTGTCTGGACGGAGTCCTCCGCGGAAGAGAAACTTCAAAACTTGAACTTTAAGCACTCAATAGACTCTCAAAGATACATAGCTGGGGACGGAGGCGATAGAGAGGCTCTCGTCGCTAGCGGCAGCTTCCAGAATTCACTAACACAGTCAGCGACTGCGAGTAGCGGTTATACAATGCAGACTTCGCTAGAGTCTAGCGTTCTGGTAGACGATCTACCTTACATCGACGCCTCCAGTTCAGGTGAAGATGCCACCTAGTCTTCAGATTACTCCCAATTTGTTTCCGCTTTGACTATTTCTATTGACACATTTGCCAAATGACATGGCCAGTGATATGACATTGAGTTTGTTACGGTATCTCTGTACATAGAGGTGTATTGAATCTCATGTGCCATGTGAGCGGCGAAAAAAGTGAATTTTATTTTTTTAACACTCAAGTGGAAAGTTTTATTTTGTCATATACTTATTATACTTTCAGCCTGATATATGACACTATGTTGTCTTATCTTGTTATTTAGCGCTCAGACAGTTGGAATCGATTAGTGACTACTGAGTAAACTTACCAACTTTGCTTACCTTGACCTTGTTCTACCCATGTTCCAGATCTATTAATGTTGCACCTCTTGTGCTTGTTGAGGAAACATGAGCCTGTAATGATACAACTGTTGGCACACAGCGGGTCAGAGATATTTTAGGAACTATTTCACAAAGAGAGTCGGTGAGATCATCAACTTTACATTATACAAGGGAGTCGGGTGGGTAGTAATGCACCTATGCCGCAAAAGTAAAGCAGCACCCATAGTATAAAAAAAAAGTAACGCAAAAAGGTCTGGCCATGATATAGTATAGGTCAGAGAGCTGAGGAGAGGCAAGAGAGGAAGCCTGAATCTCGACTTCTCATACTAAACACACTATCAAAATTTTCCAAAATTCAATGATATTCTCACCTTGCTGATCATATAAATCACTTCCATATCGACCTGCTGCCACTGATTTCTCGAGCGAGAAAAACTTATCAATTCTATCTATCATTATCATTACCAGAAGAGCATCGCACTGACGTCAACAGAATTTAATGTTTCTCATGAAAACCTCAATAAAAATTATTATCCACACACCTCAATAAACCTCAATAAATATTATTACTACTACAACAACAACAACACATGCGTATCTCGCATAGAAACCGTCCACGGCACTGGGAAAACTTGTCCGCCTCAGAGCGGTATATACCGCTCTGGTCCGCCTGTCGTATCAAAGACCTCGACCTAGGTCAAGGTCTTTGAATAACCTACCTCCATGGATATCGAGATTCAATGTTTCTTGCTCATAGAGTTCCACTAGTATGAGCAAAAAAGTCTCGCGCTCTATTCTTGTACGAAACTGAGCGAACGGGATATTGCACAAGTAAACCGCCATATTGCAATAATATTGTCTACCAACTTGTGTGAAGAACTGAGCGTACAAACGTCTATCATATCCAGTGGACATATTGCCAAAAGTCACCACTCAAACGGTAATGCTTTATTTTGCTGACAATAAGTCTGTTTACTGTTCAAAAGCTGAGACAGTATGCCTATTATTAGTAGGCGTATAATAGTTATCTGTGATAAACTTGAGGTCCATTATGTACTTTTCCTTTCACCGTGCGACTTAAAAACTTACAGCACAGCATATTTTACCTCAGTTTCTCTCGCGAGGCTGTTGCACGTAGATATTATGACTGGATCATCGGCAAGCTGTGAGCCATTTAACACTTTGGATGACTTTCAATCTTTTGATGCGCTGTAATTACTCTATTATCGTTTACCAGTTTATGAATGGCACGACCTACACTGTGATGTATTTTTTCAGAGAGAATTCACTGAAGCTTAACGAGATCAGGTGCTGGTAAACTGAATTAAATCTCAAATCTGAGTAACAAATAAAAATGTATGACGATAAGGCTCATCATCGGAAAAGATGTTCATATTCTGATCGTGATGATGACTCGTACTCCCCTCGAAACAAACGGAGAAGGCAAAGAGCTGACAGGTACATTTTTACCAAGTCTATTCTCTGTTCTCATCGATTTTAACTACTTAAAAATGTTGTGCTGACTGATAATTTTCAGTTATGAATACCGTGGCGGAAGGCACAAAAGATCAAAATCCAGAAGTGGATCAAGGTCATACTCGTCTAGAAAGAGGCATCGCCGGGACCGCCACTACCGTCGCCGTGGCGACTCCAAGTACTCCTCTCATTCGTCCAGACGTCATTATGACAAGAGCGAGAGCAACAGGCGGTCTCATCGCAGACAGGATGACAGCGTGAGTATTCATGCCAGTCACCACCCCTCCACTTGTCTGGAACCTGTCAACTTGATAATTCTGTGGGATCGGTAGCCAACCAATAGTTCAACCAGTAGTTTAGGCAGTAGTTATGGAGTTGCTTTTCCCTTGTCTACAATAAAGCAATGCCATCTGCTGGGGAAATGTGATATATGGCTAATAAAGCAGCTGTCTGGGGGAGTTGAAAGGTCATAGCGTATGAGCAGGCGAGTTCTAGTTCACTGGCGTAGTGGAGAGCGTGCGTGCGGGATACACAGATTAGGGTTGCAGTCAATACTGAGCTTGCGTTTTTGTTGTTGTTTAGTGAGCCTGGCTGGCCGTAGCGCTATGAGAAATGCTCTGCCATTTTGTCTTTGCCGCTAGGACCTGCCATTGATAGATATCAGTAATGGTTCCGTATGGTGTCTGAGCATTCGAGTTTCGAGGCTTGTCAGTCAGCGATGGTTTCTGCGGTGGGTAACTTGTACTGATTTTACCTAGTCAATCATGAGAATAGAAGGCACTAGCGCAGTGTACACTAGCTACCCGGCAGCGAGCCGTGTCATCGCCACTCAGGCCTACCATTCTAGCCATCCTCGCTCTTACTCTGGCGGTGGCATTGCCTCGCAGCTACGGCGCTCCAGGAACTACACCTCGGTATGTCCTTACTTGACATTACCCTTAGTCACTGACTCACCTTCATGCCGCTAGTTACCAGCACTCAGAATTGGGTTATTTCCCTGTGTACTGATAAACTGCATTGGGAGCATTAGGCAAGCTGTTAATTCCATGTTTGTTCACTGGTTGTAGTTAGTCTTGTCCTAAATGCTGGCTGGCCGTACCTGCAGAATATCAGGTTGAAACGTTCCAATAACTTATTTTGTATACTGAAGTATATGTATCCGTTAGTGTAGGTAGGCTCAATAGTTCTCTCTCTCTCTCTCAACCATTTTCGCTAAGAATCCTGTGCTATGATGACCCTTGCTTGATCGCATTGCTATCTCTGGCCTTTTTTTTACCTAATTTTCACATGTCCTGCTCTGAAACGAAACGATTAAATGCTGCTGAATGAATGCCGCTGCCGGACTACGTTGTGAAACGAAAACAAACGCCACTTTCTCGCTACCGTCGGTCAAACTCACCACTCGCAACGGCGCCTGCTACCAAACCAAACAATTCGACGATGTGCGGATGACTGTGGCCCTGTTGCTGCCTGACGGACTGATTCACCGCTGCCGTGACACGCGCTGCTGACGACGTACTGCTGACTGGATGGTCGTACTACTGCAGAGCCGGGACAGAGACTCTTCACGACGGCTCACCGCCGCTCCAATCAAAGACGACGCTGACGGCCATCTTATATACAAGGATGGCGACATCATCAATGGCCGATGTACTTCATCAGTAATGTTACCAATCAATACCAACCTTGTCATCATCGAGTCCCAGAAAATATCATCGCTCCCTCACTAACTGAAGGCGCTGATTTGAAGTGATTGCTTGGGTGGTGTAGACTGTCGATGAGTTGAAAAGAAAGTGGCCATGAGCTAGAGTTGTGCATCGTTACACAATATGGCCATACGCACTGGTGCTGCTGTCGCGTCTGATTCGGTATCTTCTGCTGTTGTAGATGAGATACTGGCCACGCTCGGGGAAGGTACATTTGGCAAAGTGGTGCATGTTAAAGATGATCAGAAGTGAGTACACGTACACCGATATACACCGATATACAGCTGCTATACTATACCGGTCATGGAGGGCCATTGCAATGGCGCTTGAGTCGGGCCGAGTTTTTGTTAATTTGCTTAGTGTCGATAATACTGCACAAATTAGCCCTCCTGTTTATCATATGCGTAGCGGCAGCCGGCGAGCTCTGTACCGCAGTAGATGGCTGAAACGGTAAAATTCCTGCCTGCCTCTCCTTGTCTTGTGAACATCTCTAGTTAACCTCCCTCCCGTCTGCCTCTCGTAACGTCACCTCCACGGGGTTGTCTCCCCTACCTCTATGGCGAATAGTGCCCGTCGGTATTGATAAGCGGCAGTGTTTTCATCTCATTGCGGTCTGTTTGTGACACACTGAGTGACACCTTGGAGAACCTGCAGTCCACTGCCGCTCTCTACGGTTGGCCTATGGCTGAGTATCCTGTGCAACTTGTACACCTGTACTATTTTGGGCTGCTGCTGCATTTAGGCAGCTGTAATGAACAGCGAGCGCCTTTATGGCAGCTTTGATATTAGCCTTACGCTCATCAAGTGCAGCATTAATCTGTGTTAAACAGGCTCATCAGCGGCAGAGGCAGCAATGCCTACATGCGGATAGGCTCCCACACCTCCCAGGTGCTGATTCTCCTCGTATCATCGTAAACACTGCACCTCCCCTCCCCTCCTCTCCCTCCCTCCCCTCCCTCATCAATCCGCCTGCCCTCCACACGGCTTACAACTTACCCGCCACTCCAGAGCGCGCAGGAAGTGTCTGTGTGTCTGCCTGCCAGTGTAGCCGACCACCCAGGCTGTCAGCCGTCGCTACGGCGATAAGAATCCCGTATTCCTATCTCTGACAGCACTGTGCTCTGCTGTTACAGTGATAACACCTGCGTAGCTCTAAAAATCATCAAGAATGTCGACAAATACAGGGAAGCAGCAATGCTTGAGATCAACGTGCTGGAGAAGCTCGCTCGCAAGGATCCTGATGGCAAATAGTAAGTAACCAGCTGTCACTGTCTTCCGTATCCTCTGCTCTGCCCGTCTCACTCTGCCCGTCTGATTGTAGTTTATGCGTACGGATGCTAGACTGGTTCAACTACTACGGCCACATCTGCCTCTCGTTTGAACTACTCGGCCTCAGTGTGTTTGACTTCATGGTAAGTATCTAATTCACTCCACCAATCAGATGCTCGTTTCTCTCCCTCCCTCTCTCTCCCTCTCTCTACCTCCTTCTCTCCCTCTCTCTACCTCCCTCGTTTCTCTTCTTCCTCCTCCCTCTTCCCCTCCCTCTCTCCCCTCCCT
>ERZ1740065.498-NODE-498-length-21157-cov-10.848071_pt1 | contig 21157 bp, 18 predicted proteins | sample MGYA00581738_ERZ1740065 | MGnify/ENA primary metagenome ERZ1740065 (study PRJEB43018, sample SAMN04849749) | marine metagenome | isolation source: floating plastic debris | place: Pacific Ocean | collected 2008-09-01 | study: EMG produced TPA metagenomics...
TGGTCAGATACTGGTCAGATACTGGTCAGATACTGGTCAGATACTGGTCAGATACGGGTCAGATACGGGTCAGATACGGGTCAGATACGGGTCAGATACGGGTCAGATACTGTACACAGAGATATTTCCGAAACAACGTTTCACAGTACCTTCACGATGCCGTACCGAACCTCATTTTACCGAACATATAGATTATATAGCAGTAACAGTGAGCAAATTGAACCTACCATAACTACATTGTTCTTTTACATACCCTCTGCCGTGACACCAGAGGTCTCTGGTCGCCTCTTAACTCTATCGAGTATACGACAGTCATGGCCGTGTACAGAACGTACAGAGTCTTGTGACTGTCATCCTCCCCGTCACAGAGCTCTGCGTGATGTATGGAGCACTGGTTTCCTGTGTCGGCGTACCATATCACCGACTGGTGCTGCAAACAATGATGATTTCTACACTAAGACAAAAGGAGACAAATAAAACTCTATATCTTGGTCACACCGTGTAATAGGTTGGTCATGTGACCAGTACGGCAATCATATATACTACGTTGAGGATATCTCTGATTTACCTTGAGAGAGAAAAAGTAAATCACACAGTCGTCATGAGCGATGTAGAGGAGAGATTCGTAGCCTGACACATGAGGGTCCTTGAAGACAGTGAGGTGGGTTTCAGAGCAGTCAACTTCGCCGTTCTCAGGATCGATGGTAATCTGAAACAACGAATATTATCTACAGGGTTATCCTGGGAGCCAAGTGACTCTAGAGGAAATAACTCTGAAGATACGCATGCAACCTATTATTGAATAGCGTCTTACAGGTCTCCATAAGTCCAAAGAAAGACCATCACGACAGTTATGAGATGAAAAATCAATGGCTGAGAACTTTTATTGGCGTACCGATTTTTCGACGAAGATGAAGGCTTTTCTTGAGAAGGAGTAGAGAGCGCATTGCAGATATCCCAGTATAAACATATACTCTTCTTCACTCTCCTCCTGCCGGATGTAGGCACACTTATTTATGTCAAAGGGTGACTCGATATCCTTTGATTCTTTGAACCCCTCGTCAGTCATCTCATATCGAGCAAGTGTCTCTGCTGCGATGCAGCACACCTGATGGAAATAAAGAACCTTCCTAAATGGTCGTTATCAAAGTTTGTCTAGAAAGGAAAGTATGCATTGAAAATATCTGAAGTCTAGTGGCGCTGGTGATCAAAAATTGTTGGGAGAAATAGAAGATCCAATAATAAGTGATTGTTGAAATTTGTGACTTTCATGTCCGGCAGCTGTTAGAGATGAAATTCTTACCATATATAACCATACTATATGAAATTCAAATATTTAAAACATTGACTCACATATTCCGTGTTGCTGTTGTCATAGTAATGTAGCAGAGAGTAAAGCCCATTGAGGTGTCTTGAGAGAACTTGAGCACCACCGGGTGGCTCATAAATTCTGGTGACAGGAAGCAGGGGACACAACTCCGACAATCGTCCTTGAACGATCTCGGCGAGAAACCAGCTCAGGTTCGGCAGTCCACTTTCTATGAACAGCGCGAGACAATAAGGAACTGGATATAGCAGAACAGAAATGGACTAGAAATAGTATTGATGTACCAGACAGCGGGACAGGAGCGGTGATGTTGATCTTGTCTTGCAGACATCCAAACAACTGAGACAAAATCGTCATCGGAGTTCGTCGAAATGTGGAGAAATACATTCTCAGTACCGCCATGATGTAACGTAACTCCACGAGGAATCGCTCAGCCTTCAATCATGATTGCCATGAGCCGCATATGGAAACCATGGATCACTCCCCACCCCTACCGAGGGTGAGGGTAGGGAGTGAGAGTGCCTAGTGGAGTACGCAGACTACGCAGACTACGCAGACTACACGGACTTCACCTCATACCCATAGTCACTGGTCTCATGTCATAGTCACTTGTGGCTGTACAACGGCCTTAATTTTCTCAATTAGGCAGGATGATAGCTAACTCTTACGATATACTGCTGGTCTGTTGGCTCAAGGACAACCCTTCCCTACTGACATTGAAAGGCTTATCAGCCAATCAGCTGCGTGAACGAATATATATGCATATAGATACAGGAGACATAACAGCAATAGACCCACCTGTGACATGTCTTTGTACGATTTTCCATCGGCGGAACCCACGGCCCGACTCAGATCAGCAATCATATTCTCCAGCCTCTCCAAACTGATCAAGGAGTTTACGACAGTGCCTGCATATGGATAGAGTTATTGCTTTATTCCTTCGAAAAATATACCTAAGACCGACACCCTTAAATAATCGGCCTTTTTCAATGGCAGGTGGGCGGGTTTCATACGCTCTGGTGTTATGCTGGTGATACAAAGGTGTTACTAAAGCGAAAACATAGTAAGTACATACTAAAGCAGTGTAGCACCTGCATAGCACCTGCGTATCACCTGCGTAGCACCTGCGTATCACCTGCGTAGCACCACGGTGTGACACCAACATACTAGCCAATATGAGAGTAGAGAATCCCCAACAATCGTAAATGTAGTTGCTCCATAAAAGAACAGTATCTAGTTTTCAAATAGACGGCGTAGGAGGGGACAACTCCCTCACCTGTGAGGAACTCTCCATCCATCATCACTTTAGCAATGTTCCTTGCTAGCGTTGTACACTTGGTCCCACCAGAATCAGGGGAGGCAACTCCGCTATTCTCAAACTTCATGGAATCCGAGTCGGTGTAGAGAGTGTTAAGTACGTATACTTTCCTTGAATTGAACGACGATCTGCCAGTCCTCGTTGACTGTTTAGTCACAAACCTACGGGTAACAAGACTATGAAAACATACTTCCTTCACATAGAAATGACAGTTTTAGACAGAAGACAGACCGTGGAGCCTGACTTTCAGGGGAGGATAACCCTAGCTTCTTCATCTGCCTCTCATTGTATCGGAAAGGCTTCTCCTCATCAACCCATTTCCCCTCAAAATACTCTCTGATGTGACGAATGTACCAACTGGTCTTTTCTACTGATGCCTCTACATACCTAAGGTAGATAGAACAGTGCTTCGGTATTGCTATGGTAAAGAGAGGGAAACTCCGCGTATCAGCACCATCTACACGGTCTCTCACCTCTTGGTGGCGTATTCTATGAACTGTCGGTGATACCAGCTGATGACAGGGACACCATTAGAATCCTTCTCTACCAGATACTCGTTGATGTCCGCTCTCATCCTCAGCCACAGCATCGGCGGTATCCGTCTCACTGGCGGTACGTGGTACTGCAGGTAAGTTGTACACACACAGTTAAAGTCATCATGCAGGTAGAATTGACTGTTACATCGGTCTATCAATCAGTACCTGGTACACTGTGGTGAGGAAATCATCGTCCAGTGAAAGGATGTCCTCCAGCTCTACCTGTGATATTCCTCCGGGACAGCAGGTAATGTAGCCCATACAGTGCTTCACCTGCAGCTCACCTGCAGAGACCAATGAGAAAATTTCACTTCTACTGAATCAGTTCACTTTTATACACCAACACATCTGTTACAGACCATGGTCAGTCTCCATCTTGTCGAACAATCGGTCCAGACAGGAAATGACGTCACCGGGAAGTTCTGTCGCTGGAGTATACGATTTCCATGAGGTGGTGATGTCATAGACTAGTTTTACATAGAGAGCTGTCACTGACTTCTGAGAGAGAGCTCGGCTCACCTCTGACCTCTGACTCTCCGTCATCTGAGACACAGCAGAAACACAGTGTCAGTGCTGAGGCCGTACAATGTATCAAGAGAGGACAACTCACGGTGCGCTGAGCGGTGTCCAACCAGTAGTCAATGATACTCCACGCTGTAGACTCATCCAGGGGGCCGACTGGTACAAAGTTACTGTCTGGCAGACCGATGAACCTGGCTGAGTCCAGGATACCGTACATGTCGGGCAGTGTGGAGATGATGAACTTCACGTTAGCCGGCAACTTTTGGGGCAGCCTTCAATCAATAGATTGTGTTCCTATGTGATATGGAGTGTTGCTGCGCTGGTCTGCTTGGCTCTGGCTGGCTGTTGGGGTGATGGCTGCATCAGCTTTCTGGCTAGCTGGGGGGGGGGGGGGGGGTGGGGGGGAGGGGGAGAGAGGAAGAGACTATACAAGGAAGGCATTAAATAAAAAAGATAAGGACCAAAATAGAAAAAATGGGGTTGGGCTTGGTGGCTATGCCCATACTATGCTTGACTTTTCATCAGTAGCTATCTGACACTCTAGAATACTAGTGCTATGTACATCCTGCTTAAGTAGGAAGTGTCTTGGCAGCCGACTACTAAAGGCCAACAAGGTACTATTTAGTGCGTATTCCTGTTTTTCCGTTTGTTTCGCTCATGTTCATTGTTCTCGTTCTTGAATCATATCTTTCCATTCTCATTATTCATTAACACACCAAACAGTCCATTACTAACTAATTGCCTGTAAGCCGCACTGCCACATGGAGGTTATTGAAACTATCTACTATGATTTAATCTCGATGACATGGATGCAGGACGTTCAGTCTTACTTCAAGGTCAGAGGTCAATTACAATCTGAAACGAGTATAAAGCCAAATCATACCAGGAAAGATTGAATGCTGTAGAATTCGTTCTCAGCTGATCGATGGAGTCCAGCATGACAACGACATGGCAGGTGCTCTTCAGTTTACTAATGACATTGCTGAACTCCTTGATGAGATCTGGTAGACTCTTGGACTGCAGCGAGCTGAAATCTGGTAGAAAAACAAATGCCTTGTTAACACGTCACTCAGTGGGAACACAAAGCTGAATAACACTATGTTTGCAAAACCATCACTCGATCAACTATAATACAACAGTCACACTAGAGGCAGATGTGGTCACATAGGGGGGGCTGGCGATAGTCACTCCATATCCATCACAGTCAGTAGAGAACGGAGCAGCAACTCATGTGAGGATAACTCTAAATACCACAGATTTTCGCGTTCAAGAGGAGCTGCTGGATTAAATGACTTCGCTAGTGAATAGCCATGGAACCAATCAGGCTTGAAGAGCGTGATTGGATAGTTACACATTAACTAGTTATAACAGTACAGCAGTGCATGGGACGTAGCAACGATGGGTTGTACACACATTCAGCAGGTGGCAGGAGGACACTGATTGATTGGTCAATGGAGGAGTAATAATTGGGCTACAGAAGCACTGCATTTCCTCATTTGTGATTTTCCAAAGAGTAAGATTTAGGAGGACTGATTTATCAGTGAGTTAGAGAAGTTGTCTACACCTGAACGACTGTTATGGTCATGAGGAACTGTGAAAGATAAGAGTTAACTATGTCAGTCTGCATGGCAAACAAATAGCATTGCGTCCCTAGCTCTGTGGCCAGATCCTCCTCATACGTGAGGCAAAAGTTGTGGCAGATCAGGGTCACGTTTTGATAAAATACTAACCAGGTGAGGAAGTAAAGCCTCAAGCGTGCTAGAGCGAAACTAGTTTTTGACTGATCGCTGATCAGCATGCTACTCAGCATAAAACAAGCTAACCTAAATAAAATTGACGAAAGACCCATACAGGGCAGGACTAAACCACTGCAGCCAGCATCCAACACAACTTGTCAACCAGTCAATATGAGGAGTTGTCTACACCTGAATGACAGTGATGGCCACAACGAACTGTAATAGACAGGAGTTAGCTATCTCAGCCTTGCAGTGTGGCAAAAACTGCTGCACAGCAGGACTGCATTGAGATAAAATACTGATCAAGCGAGTGTAAATCAAATTTTCAGTCAAGATGATTCATTCAGTTTTTTAGTAATTATTTCGTTGGCTAACCGTGTTCATCTGCTTTGGTCCCCTTTGATCTGAAACTGGCGATCTGGGCGCACAGGTGCCTCAGCAGAGTCTCAAAATCAGAGCTGGAGGGAGTCGTACCCAGAAACCTCAGTACTAATCTCAAGTCCGTGTCTCCGCCCAGCCACTCCCTCATCTACAGTCAGAGTAAATACACTCATGTTTGGTACCAGTCATCGGTATCACTCCCTCGTATCACAGTAAACTATCTCGTGTCCTTACGTTATTAGCCGCGTATGCCATGATGCTGGTTTTCCCGCAACCCGATTGGCCGTGTACGACTAGAGGTTTGTCGGACGTTCCGCAGACGTATGATTTAATCTTATCCAGTATCTCCTTCCTCGGTACGATCTTGGAGCACTTGTCGACACACTGCTGCAGGTGAGTGAGCGCCTCTCTAGCCACTGGGTCTGACTGCAGAGCCTACAGACGAATTCAATGTTTCGTACGGATGTGAGTAGGAAGAACAGGAACAGGTAGAAAATGATGAAGTGAAGGATTAGGAGAACGTAGGGCCAAAACCATCTCAAATCATATCAGGAAGAAAAGGGAATAAATTCGAGTAAAAAAGTTCCTGAGTAACAACCTCATGTCAATGTGTCGACCTTTGACCTGCACTAATCGGGTCAAATCCATGGTCACATATTTGCCAACCCAAAGCCATCATACTTTTATCACCTCTCCACCCAAAATCCAAGCTATGACGCCGTAGGATTTCTCTGCCACTTACTAGATTCGTCTTCTCCTGCATCTGGCTGGCGTCATCGATTAATCTTTTCACTTTCTCTTCGAAATCATCACAGAATTTATCCAGATATTGTTTGTGACTATCCGAGTTGACGCCGCGATCGTCAGACCAGTCGATGCTGTAGTCTGACAGTTGATTGCTCTCCACACTGCCCCTCAGCCTCTCCCTCAGCTTGTCCAACAGTTCTGCAACAGACATACTCTCGTCATAATATACTACAGCTAATACTAAAGAAATATCTGCCGTGGACAGAAGCAACATGACAGGAGATAACTACTACCCACTAACAACTACAGTGCATCGCGTGATGACTTACCCTGAGCCTCTTCATCCAGACTGCCGTCACCATTCTGGTCAATGAACCTCCACGCTTTGTTGTGTCCGTAGTTGATGTTATTCAGTCGACGAATGAACGCCAGACACGATGACTTGTACGGGCTGTCAGTCAGCATTCCGGAAGCTTCTATCTCCTCCTCAGTGACTGTCAGGTATCGCAAAGTGTGAGATAAATAATTGTAGAATCCACAGCAATACTTGTGAAGTGAAACAGCCGATAGCCTAATAAGTAATCATAACGACTCCGAAAACTAAGATTTCTATACACTAACCAGATCTGATATAAGTCTGAGCCTCCTGCTCCGTCAGCTGTCCATCGTGCCTCGCCTTCATAGCGGCTGTCTTCAGACCGGAGTACATGACACCAGACTCAGCTTTAAACCTGTCCTCTCCGTCATCTATAGAGCTGCAATTAAAAATAACATTTCAACCATCAACAATTGAGGAGTTACCAGCTCCATTTGGCCCTAATGCAGGATTGGGAGTTGTCCTCTCTTATAGGGCCAAAATGCATATCAATGGAAGAATTGAAATTCATATAAATTAGATGAATTTCGGTCATGTAAGAGAGTACAACTCCCAATACTGGTAACTTGTCTATAATAGCGTCACTGGAAGCCATCAACACCAATATATCTCATGCTAATTCCTGTACTGTGGTTCTATAGAACTGTGAGGCAGTAACAGCACTGAGGGACGTCTGTACAACGGAGAGAACATGAATCGCCTACTGCTGAAAACGAAAGGATAACCAAATGGTATAATAATATATAATATAATAATATATAATATAATAATAATGATAAAATAATGATTAAATAGGTATGATGATGATCCCAGAATACCGCTTCTCACAGACATAAAAGGGATGAATTCCTGAGACATTTTCTTTCATTCATTGCCACATATTTTTAGACCGACAACAGTATATTGTTCTTCAGATTTTACCATATCAAAGTACTGGTTTAGTTCTTCTAAATTTATGAGACATGGCATATGACCCTCACCCCTTACATTGCATAACATTCCAGCATACCTGCAGGTAATGTTCCAGCAATTTCAGCTGCGGTCAACAAGATCGAATGAATAAGCTGCGTGAGACCATTAGTAAACCAGCAATCAAAGCATTGCTGGCCCTAAACTCGGGCAGGAAAATACTGAACTACACTGGAAATATGGGAGAGTTGACAAGCATGTAGTTGACATCTCTATAGAAATGTTTCTTTCTTTCAGCGTTTTAGAAAATACGTGTCGATCCTCATCATACATGATCAAAAAATACAATTCATAAATCGGGTTTTAATACTTGCCAGCTGCAAGATTTCAGTGACTGTCAATATTTTCTCAACAGTAAAATCAATATTTGGAGTCATCCTCACTTGAATGGCAGTTCTGGTCATAAAAAGGCAATCAAACCACACATTCTGTGCCTAGATATACTCAATGTTTCAGACTATCACTAATTGCCGATGCATGAGCAGATAAATAATCATTGAGACAACGAAGCAACATTTCCCCCCTCTGCTACCACAATTACACACATGCAGACAATCACCTGAGAGGTTGTAAGATGTAGCATGGAGGAGAGGCGTTGGTGTCCTGCTTGTACCACACGTTCAGCAGCTCCGAAACTGAGCTCTCTACCACATCAATCAGTTTGTCCCAATGGCTGGCGGGGATATACTTCTGAAGATAGCGAGTACCGTATCTGTCACCGATCAGACACTGTAATCAAAGTTTCCTTCGCGTCAACAAAACACACACCTGCCAGCACCTGCCTATGTGAGCAAGGAACTATAGTCTAGCTGAGAAGTTGGTGCGAATTCATTGGCAAGAAATGAAATGACACAAACCACAAAAGTGGGACCAGCCGACTTTTCCTGACAGTTCTCTATCTCTCTCATACACAGCTCTGATGTCGAGTGATCGTCGGACGCCTGGTCCTGCACTCCCCATCGCATGTCCACTACCTGAATTCAATGCATAAAACCAGTGACATCTGACAGTTTATATCGTAAGTCTAGTGTAAGAAAATAAGTCTTCAATAATGTTCCCCTCACCTGAAACTCGGAGTTGTACTTCTCCTTGCAATATCTTTGTAAAGATGGAAATGTGCTGCTCAGCAAGGCATTACGTTCGCATGTCATATCTACCACGAAACAAACAAAATATAAAGTCACAAACTCCCATAGATAGCTCTATCTGCACTCACAATGATAGTTATCTCGTACAGTTAAGCGTCGTACCACCTAATCATCATTATCAATTACGAATCAGTTCATGTTCATCGTATACAATCAACATTACTTACAGATTCGATAAACCACAGAAATAAAACAATAGTTTTATTTCTGTGGTTTAATAGTTTTACAGTCAGGTGGTAGCTACTACACTTGAAGAAAAAATTATTAAAACCTGTGAATGTCGAGCTCAAAAATATTCGGTAGACACTGCTGTGCTGTCCGGGGACACTGTTAACATTTCCACATAGCACTTCATGGACTGTCTGATTGGCTTCATCTTTGCTAAAATCATCTCCACCACCATCGTCATATCCATCTCTCCCATCTTCGCTCAGCTCTTCACCGACGCTAAACTCTTCCTCCATATCAAACTCAGCATCACCATCATCGTCGGACATTTTTCCACACGGAAAATTAGCTGGTACTCGCGCGCGAAGAAAGAGGCATTCCAGTTTCCACGACAACCACGTGACCGTGTGTTTCCGGCGGAAATCGTTGAGCGAAATCGGATGAATAGTCGCGTCGATGAAACAGGCCCTAATCGAAGATGTAAACGGCATAGTGAATTTTACGACTGCAGTGGACCACTCAATACAATACCGCGAGGGAGATATGAATGCTTATGCGGTTTTGCTTACCACTTCAGCAGCTTTCATTTTTGTACTCACAGCTTTCTCTCCATTTAGATACTGCACTTCTCTTTCCGGCTAAGTAGCCGCAACCAGAGATCTCTCTGTTATGGATGAGGAGACAAATCTAAAATCTGCACTGCTGTTGACTATCACTATCACTATCATTTCTGAGCAGTATGAGAGTGGATAATACAACCAACGGTAAAATTGTTTAAATGATGGCAAAAATATATTAACAACAATACAAAGAGTTACAAGTGGCTGGATCAAAATGGCATGCTTTAAAAGCTCATATCGCAACAAATATACCGAACTGATATCACAGAAAATGCTCTGAAATATCACTAGACAGAGATCCGGACTGTACATCTGTAACAGAACATATTTACATTTGAAATATAACTTATTAAACCGAGACTAAAGAAGATTACAGATAGTTGTGTATCTCTTGTTGATATCATCCACCATGCTCTCAATCATCTTGTTACGTCTGTCGGCAGGCAGATCTGTATACAGCTGACTGGGTCTATTATCCTGTAAGGCTGACAGCAGCTCATCCTACAAACAGATTAATGTAATAGTAAAACATATGAAGATTCGCATAACATACATAAAATCATCGACAAGCCCTCCTTACGACCTGACGGGGATCATTTCCTTCTCCAGTTTCATCCTGGGCTTGTTGAATGTCTTGTTCAAGGTCGTCGAACGTCTGCTCAGACTCGATCTCTCCTCGATTGTCATCAGATACATTGCTGTTCTCATCTCCTAACATGAAGCGGCCATCTTCGCCTTCTTCAACATCGTCTTTATCATCTTCAATTTCTCCACTCTTGACGTTCTGAACCAGTCGTGTCAGCTCACTACAAAAAATCAAGGCACAGCACACTGAGTACCACCATTGTGAAATGTGAAAATGTGAGGGTAAGAGAGACAACTCGAAATAAGGATAGCTAGAGGCCAGACACTTGTGACTCAGACTGATTTCTAGCCTCAACCTCTGCTCTACGATGAATAAAAATCATCTCTCATGATTTATGTACTAATTTCTTACTCTCTCGGTGGTCGTTTGACAAAGGTCTCCATGTCGAGGTAGATAGAGGCTCTCTCAAACAGAGCGAGGCCGTCCTCGTGCACCTTCTGTATTTCCTCGTCCGTTATCGGGTCACAGCAGATCATCGGTTCGCAGTCAGTCTGGATGAAAGACACACGTTGATCAGAAAGTGAAAATGAATGGAGGTTCTAGCGCCCTAATCAGAGAGGTGCCGGTGAATAAATATGTCATTTTTTATGGGGATTCCAGCAGGATGTTAATGCTGTCACTGGTTCACTTAAATATAATTTAATCTGAATACTTTAGATAACTTCCAAACCATCAAACTCAAACTTGCTATACAAAACTAGTTGTTAGTTAGTTCGTTTGTACACTGGTGTTTTCAGATGCAGTACTGTAAGAGTGCAATCATTAGCGGTAGAAATATTTAATGTTTTCCCAAAATGAGCATAACAGCGAGACAAAATTTCAGCATTCGTGGATGGGGTCCATTTCAAACATGGAGTAGAGATACCTTCGCACCAAAGAAGTCAGCATCTATGAGCTCATGAACATGAATACGATTATCGAGATGACAACTCCAAAAAGTTGTTGCAATGGAAAACTCCGATGGGAATGTAGCTGTAGCTATCATAAGCGATGTCCTTCAAATATATGTATTCAACAAATACTTTTCATTCCAATTTTACAATATTTTTTCATGCCAAATCTTCCACTTTTAGAGTAGCAGCAGTTGTATTCTCCAACAACAGCAAAACAGCAAAACACACGAGTAGTAGGGTGTTGCAGTCAGCTTTAAGTTCTGGGTACCAAAACCACCAAATTTCACGGCTTCTCTGCCGCTATAGATAATTATGATTTCAGGTCGGCCCTCCAACATGGTCCCCAAGTGCGATCCCAGAAAAGAGCCATGGTCAATGCTAACCTACGACCAGAATTGACCAAGAATTGGTATGCATGATCAAACCTTCACCTCAAAGTCTATAGCTGGATATGGAGTGTTCTGTTTAGCCTTGTTCTTCACAAAATCCTCCAACGTATTTCTGCCTCGAGACGTCTGTAAAAACAGTCAAAATCAATGAAATCGATACTCCATGAGGTAGTTGTCTATTTCCCGCCCTAAAATTGTTCAAAATAGGAAGCCTTGAAGAATTCTTCAGGAATTCTTGAAGAATTCTTCAAGAAATTTCAGAGCAGGGAAAGAGACAATTACCCTCTATGATATCAATAAGCCACATTAGATCATGATGCCCATGTTAACACCAGCCAGCTATGCGTTGCTAGTACACTTGATATGGTCACCATATCTGAAATTAGAGCACTACGAGCTGTCCAGTAGAGTTCACCTTGTCAGCAGAGCTTAATGACATCATCGACGCCCACCTCGGGTCTTTGTCAATCTTGTCCTAAAACAAGCCAATGAGAGTTCGTTTCTCCGTTAGCAAACACAAGTATTTCTCTCTCCTATTCATGCTCTACGCAGCAGTTAGAAAAAATACAAATATGTTTTCACAACATTTTTGTAAAAAATACAAACGCAAGTAATATGTGGAGGTTTGTATCTCCATTAGCAAACTATTCACGCAGTAGAAGGAATAAACAGCAATAAATATACACAACATTTCGTAACAGATATAGGAATATGTTCCTAAAGGAATCATCCCTAGTGGAAAGTCAAAATTGCTAAACCTTGATGTACTTCAATGCAAGATAAAATCATGACTGATTTAGTGCCGGTGAGATACATGACTGTTAGAGACGAAGGAACTGATCTATATACTTATCACCTCAGCAGCAGGAGCAGGATACTGTGACAACATAGCCTCAGCTCTCTCTTTGTATGTGGGGGCGTCAGTGTCCATCACCCTAAAGCTGACCACCTCTCTTGAGCTGAGGACCGCAACTACGAACTGATCATCGGTCGATATCTGCAGCCTGACCAGTGAACCTACGGAGGCAAACAATACTATCGCTCATCAAGGGTTTTGCATGCCGTATATGGAAATGGATCTCTACACTAGGGATGGATCAATAACGGTGTTCAAAATTTGCAATCTCGAGATTAGAAAAACCCATAGAACTTACGTAGCGAAATGACGACTGCATGGTATCATATCAGATGCAGCATCAATACACGAATATACTTTCAGATAATCTCACTATCTGGGGTAGAAAAATTTCTTTGAGTAGAATAAATACTGATTACTGGTTTTACACAGAAGCGATTATTGTGTCAGAAAAAATATCTCTGATGCTGTCATTGTATAGTTTCCACAGCCATCATGATTAGTCCGGTATTCGATACATCAAGAAGACAACTCCGAAATAAATGAAGCCCATCCCTACTCTACGCCGCGTAAAGAGGGAAAAGCATTCGTACGGAAAACATTGGATAGTAGGAAATGTGAAAATTTAACACACAAAACACAATTTTCATGACTCAATGCATCACTAACTGTTATAGATGATACGAAAAAGTGCAGGCGACCCCTCGGATTAACAGTAAAGGAATGAGGAATATTTAGTTGCCATTGACATTTTCTATTGACTAACCATGAACAGAGCAGGATCCGAGCAACTTGACCTCCGAGTCAGAGGTCAGCCTGTAGATGTCAATCTTTGATTGAGCATAGCTTCGGCAGACAACGTAGTTACCAGACGAAGAGATGGTGATATTTGCTGCCCGTTCACTCAGAGAGCCGCAGCAGACGAGACCCTTGCCGCTTGGCCAGTTGGAAAACTCTCTGAAAATGTGTATGAGGGGACAACGTAATCGATGGTTATCAAAGTCAGTGACACAATCATACTGCTGCCTCTACTGTGCTCACTGCTATACATGTAAGTACACACACATATATAACTACTGTACTACCAGTACAACTAGTACTATCACTACTCCTAGAACTGACACTCACACTGTAACAATGACTGCAATCACTCACTGCTACAGTCCATACTGTTACTACGGTACACTACAGCTATCTCTGCACGTATTACAGTACCTGGCATCAAACTTGTACAGCTTGCCGTCACCAGTGAGGAATATCTCTGGGGAGGCTTGTGTCTTGTACCCATTCAAATCCCGGTTATACAGCACTAAAACAAAGATAACAGAGAAGTAAGCTTTGCTGTGAGCGGGTTGGTTAGTCAGTCCCTATGCCGATTGCCTGCTCTTCATAGCCGATCCTGCTGTTTGATAGCATGGTCTTACACAGATATATAAATGAAGCTTTCTATTGGGAGAGTATTGCCAATCATCAGAGAGACGCCATGTTGATTCATAATTGATTCATATTACATATCGCCACACTCTTCAGCTGACTGCGGGTGATACAAACTCAAAGTATCCTGCATAGGAAATATTCTTATTGATGAATTTGTTGATACTCAGAATAAAATGAGCCAGCGTGGAGCGGAGAGAGCAGGCCCCTAATGGAGACACGCTGAGATTGGAACTGAGGCTCCATTTACATTTTATACTCATAGTTTATTGTAGCTGAGAATACAGTCATCAGAGTTTTGAAGGTTTGTGAGGGAATGAGAGGTAGAGTTAAAATATGTGATTAATTGGGTAAACAGAGTCCTGGTATGAGGGGCGGAATCTGGTATGAGGGGCGGAGTCTGGTATGTGGGGTGGAGTCTGGTATGAGGGGGGGAGGTTGGTGGTGTTAATGGCTGTGTGTTTTGGAATACAATGGTGGTATTGCAGGTGTGGAAGAAGCTGTGTGAAGAGATGGAAACCGAAACAGAGTGAAGAGAAACAGTGTGGGATAGGAGAGAGCAGACGACAGTGAATCTGGTAGAATTTTAGCCATCGCGTCTGAGTGTGGAACTTTAATTCCCATGTCAGTTGTTATAACCAGTGCAGTAAACAACTCACGGTGAGGGTCTTTAATGTAGTCCTTCATGTCGACATAAGAAAATTCCAGAGTCTTACAGTCAATCTTACATAGCCAAGAATCAGATCCCTGTCCGATCACCACATCCAGTTCCTGGATAAAGATAAGTATTTATACCTACAGTAGAAATAGAGCAGTAGTGGAAATGGAGATTTTACTCTCCGTACTCTGCTACCAGTACACAAACCAGTGCCAGCGCTACACAAAGCTGGATTTAGTGTGCAACTTCCGCCCACGCAGCTTTCACCAGCGCAAATTCGGAGCAGTAGACATTTTTGCTCTGCTATTGGTCTGCTGGTCAGTGTCACGCAGGTGTTAAGCTGGCTCTAGTGGCTCTAAGTGTCACACAAGCAGACAGGAGAGCAGAAAATGCCAAATTTTCATAGCTTTGATTCTATCCTAGTAGATTGATCTCCCATATTTCATACTGCCGCAGTGCGCTGACCTTCATATCAGTCTAGTTTAAAGCGGAGATGTTGTGATCCAAATAAAAGTATGACAACAGGGGCAGGTGCTCAGAGATAGAATGACTTTCAAACCTTGAGGTAGATGAAGTCTTTCGGTATTTTCTGTGCTAGGTTTTCTTCAGAAATGATTTTAGTCAAGCTGAAGCCATTAGTAACGTCGTAGACAATCACAGCTACAGAACCAGTGCGCCCCGAATAAATCGTTACAGGTCTGTAAAAATGGTAATCATGTTACTTGACTGGGTAATGATGGATGGAGAACACGAAAAAATACTGTACGCGTGGTAATTATTGTGTAACTACTGTACACACGGTGATTATTGCGCGTTCAAAATATAACGGAAACTTCAGAACTTTTGTATTTATCACATTACACTTAACGGTTTCTTGTCGTAGGTAAATAACTGGCGGTTGTAATTATAGCGGAAGCACCATTTCTTGACTGTTTGAATCAACATGCGTGGTGTAAATCCACTATACTATAAACATGGAAATTTTACCGACCTCACAATAATAGCTATCATAGTGACCCAAAGAAAAACACTATTAAAGTTAAAGATAGCTCATTATGTTATACAAGCTGGAAAGAAATCACTAGAAAACTCCAGTCACTAGTATTAGAAATGCTGCTAATTTGAGGAAAAGGCTATAGTTTGACAGGGCTAAAATTTCTATTCTAACAGTTATTAAAACATGGCTATAATTACTGCGTATACCGTACGCCAGATTATTTCATAATCTCACTGATCAAAACATAAAATGAAGATTTCAATTAGTATATTTCATATATTTAATTTCATTTTAATATCTCACCGTTTGGAACCAAAACCCAGATCCGCCACATTTTCATACTATATTAGTGGCAGATTAATACCGCCATTCAGGAGGGGACAACTCTAAATGATCTAGACCAATAAATCCACCCTAAACTGTTTTTACTGGTCGCAAATCTTGGTGGTGGTGAAACACATATTTTCTGAAGCAACTTTCTAAAACAATATCAACGACTCCTTCAGGCTGAAAACCAAACTTTACGTCTCCCAGATGTGCTGTGCTATTTCTTCCTATTTCTCTTCTTTTGTTTTACCTGCTGAAAGTTAGGACAAAACAATATTGATTGCTGATTGCTGATTGCTGGTTTTCTAATGTTCTCTGCAACTGCGGTAATAGTTTCAGTTGACATTTGAAGACATCCTGCAGCTATGGTAAACCAGGTGGATGACTAGCCAGTGATTGTAAACAAACCATCTGCCCAAGGGCGTATACATGAATACAAACTTCAATAGTATTAGTTATCCAACAGTTTTACCTCCTACTCCTGTAACAATGGTTTTTAAATGAAAGGCTATCTGCAGAGGGGCTGTAGTAGAATCGAAGGATCATCTTTGGTAGAATAGAAGAGTAATATATTGTCGTCATAGCGATAGACAAAACAAAAATATAACATTTTACAACAGAGTTGTGCATTATCTGGGCAGCAATAGGAAACGGACTGACTAGTTGACATCTCAGTTCAATTCCTGATAAGTTGCAGCAAGTGTTCGCCGATCAGTAAAAACAGTTTAGGGCTATTTATCGGTCTAGATAATTTAGAATTGTCCTCTCCTGAATGGCGGTTCTGGTCCCGAAAAAAGTTTGGCGGAGATAGGCAGCCCATCCCCGCAAATTAGCCCAGATCCGCCATGAGTATAATACGAAAGTCGTGGCGGATCTGGGCTTCGGTAGATAAACCAACGAACCGCTAATGAAGACTGAGGGTGAAGCTTACCTGAACAGGTACTTCTCCGTATATAAGCAGTGGAATTGGGTGAAGTGTCTAGAATTTTCTGCGCCAGATGTGTGTCTAAACCTTTTCAGGTCAGATTTATCCTCGCTGTCGTACATGTCGAGTGTACCGATAGAATTGCTGACCACGAGCACAAACTGCGGACAGAATTAAATGAGACAATAAGAATCTGTGCCAACACAAGCAGAGTAAAGGTATGATGAGCTTCTGCAGGCTAAAGTAGCAAGTGAACTTTAATTACCCCTTTGGCATGAGCTGCAACCAAATGGTCACGACCTACTGATACTGAGTAATTCTGTATCACTGTGGACTTGATCTACAAACACGCATTCACCGACTGGTTATCAGGGGTAGTTGAGGTCACATTTCCGTCGCTACCAGTTAAAAGCTTAACTTACAGGGTTCTGGGAGACGTCTAGTTCATAGGCAAAGACGTTCCTCGCTTTGATAATAAAGATTCCAAACTTTCCTTCGGCCTCCATTGGCTCTATAAAGCAGCCCTCCACGGGTTCCATGTCTGGGTCTGCAGGATCCAGGTTGTGGACGCTTGAGTTGGTGCGTAAGTCCCAGATATGACTGTAGAACACGTGTGGTGTGGTTTACATGTATGTACAGACATATTGAACTATCTATATGTAGAGACAGCCATAGAGTTTTCTCACGCTGTACGCTGCATCGCTACAGCCAGGTAGCTGTAAGGCGGAGGAAACAAGGAAATTTTTGGAAGATCTATTTCACTAAACACATTCCTGTCTCCTTGTGGGCCATCAGAATCCGCGACTGCTGTCACATCTGTGATCTGCAGCATTCTGTTGTTGGAACCGGCAAATACATAGCCAGCCAGATCTAAAGAACACAAACACACCATCTTCAACTTAAAATGTAAAAAATGTATTCTAATTGATTCATTCTGTTTATCATCAGCCCCATACTGCTGTAGTTACGCATTGCATGACTTCCTTCCACAGACACGAGTAAATTATATGATCACTGACCTAACATCACATCAGAGAGGTTCTCAGTTGAGAGATAAAACTGCAGGGCTGGAGTGACTCGCAGTACTGAGTTCTCCAGCTCTTCCAGGTAGAGCAGTGAGACCTTCAACTTCACTACCACCAGCAGAACGTTAGATCCAGATGGCATGTGTAAGCGTATGGATGCTGTAACAGACAGAGTGTAAGTCATTTACCTGAGTTTATGTTTTTACATGACACTTCTTATACTAGTATATGACACAAGGGGAGAGGAGTGTCACAGCGTAAACTCTCTGCTCCTTATTACATGTACACAAGTGTTCATTCTCATCTTGTGGGGAAACAAGTAGTATCTGTGTATTAGTGGTGTTATAGAATGCTGGAAAACACAGTTTATTGGCGTAAGGAGTTTTCGTGTTTCCGCCTGTTGGTAAAAAAAACTGGTGGAAATACATTTCTCCATTTCTTTCAGCTAGCGCATAGAGTACGATTGGAATAGGCAAATACTTGTAATTTTGATTTTCGCAAAGAAGAATGAGAAAAAATATCAAATAATTTATAATAAGTATCGCTGCGTCTGCTGCGTCTGCCAGTACAAGCAGTTTTTAACCCGTTTCAATTGTACATAATGCAGTCTGATTCTCTGAATAGGATGAGTGGCTCTAACCTCTGCCAAGTGAAGGCAGCTTTGCGGAGAGGTGCAGCTGATTATTGTCTGACATGGTGTAGAGCTCAATGTCAGCATCTTCGTATTTGTGCATGACTACCAGTAGGTCCAAACCAGACGTGAGTTGGCCGACGTTGGCAAAATAAATGTCGCTGTGAGCCTGCCGGTATTTGATAGACCTGCGGAAGATACAGATAACACGAGTATTATGTACAGTCAAGCCACCGAAAACTGAGAGAAGCCTAACACTCTGTGGATTTCAAACACATCCAGGTAAGAGGTGACGTTGTACTAGACCAGCATATGACACCTGAGGGAACACTGCATGGCACGCTTATCTCACCTGATACACCAAGTACAGATGGATACTAACGGACATGATGAGGAATTCAATCGAGCGACAAGTACAGAACTGAAAATGTTTGTACGGCTGTTATTGTAGTTATGTTAGTTACAGCATAATACAGTGGATTCAGCTCCCAATGCATTGCCAGCAGATATATTCATTATATTATACATATTGTTATTTCATGCGTTTTAGGCTTATATTTCACAGTTGTGTTTATTGCTACAGGCAGATTAGGTGTTGAAATCAATAACGATTGTAAGAACTAATTGTACGTTTATCAATCGTTTTTTTTACAAGCAATATTTTAATGATTTGCTGTTGTAGAGTAAATAATTAAATTTTGCTGTTTAAGAATCTGAAATCAGATTGTAAAACAGACGTCTAGATTCTGAGATACGGTGAGATGAAGTGGTTGCTACGAGAAACGTTTTCTTTCCATCATGGACGCCAAGTCACTGTTGAAGCATCAAAAAATTATTCTTTGCACCAGATGTAGGGAATGGAATAAATGGTGTTAGTTAAAACTAATTTTGAGTCAAACAGACAGCTTTATGGTATCAAATTTGGTGTTCAAAATTGGGAATTGAGGACCGCTCTTATCCATTGGAGTTGTGTCCTCGATTGCCAATTGCCAACGACTCCAATGAACTAATGAATTAGAACGATCCTCAATTGCCAATTTCGAACACCATATTCCATTACCTGAAAAATCGATTAATATCTTAGGCACTACACTTGATCCATGATGGAGAGAAAAAGTTTCTCGTAGCAACCACTTTGTCTCACCATATCTCAGGATCTAGAGGTCCGTTGTAGAATCGGATTTCTGATTCTGAAAGAGAAAAATTCATTCATTTACTCTAAACAACAGGAGCATTTGTTTGCTGATGCGCCAACTCAACTTTGATCAATTTTGACTGTGGGTTGATTTAGTTAAGTTAAAAGTTAAAATTGCGAGTCTATCTCAATGCTTGTGCGCTAAGAAATAAAGTACCTCAAGGGTGAGGCTGCCATATGCGGTGCCAGGTTGCTCTCAGTTTCCAGGCAGGTCGGAGCACACCTGTGGCACGAGGGCTTAGCAGGAGAACTCAGTGGGATTTGAACCCACAACCTGTTAACACTTGCGCGTCTCGAGGTGCAGGCTCTACCGTTGAGCCTCTCCTACTCCTAATTTGTTTCATCTAAATGGAAACCTTTTCATAGAAATCGTGATGGAGTACAAAAACATTACTTGAGATATCCTACGAGCCGTTACTACCACTGCTACAATAATGATAACAGATCGAGCTGCTTTACTGCACTATCGCCATTACTGTCATCACCGCTGTTACTACCATTACCACCACTGCTACGATACTGAATGATAATATGGGGAGTCGTGTGTAAAAAAAACCAAGAATTCTTATTTCGATGTCTTCACTACGAGCTATAGTACCCATACCTGTCAACTTTTCGGGCTGAAGATAGTATAGATTCTGGATGTAGCAACCAAAAATATAAAAAACCAGATGTATAATGAGCTGTGGCAACATAGATAAACACTGTGGCTACATTTCTGAAGTGAAAAATTAATCGAGACAAACGTGCTGAGCCTAAGATAATTGATTTCGCAGGCAATCACTAATTGGCGATGCATTGTTCAGTAAATTATCTACGAAGCATCATCACTCGCGGCCTTCATAGCATCAGTAGCTTTATTTTTATTACTTTGCAGAAGAACCCAGTCTCTCCACAGCCTGTCACGTATACTGTCTCATACGACTTTGGTCTGGTGGTCAGACACCTGTGCTAATTTCTGTTTCATCGTAGTGGACCCAAGGCTAGCGGTGGAATTTCCACACTTGGGGAAAAACCCAGAATGATGGTGTGCTAGGGAGGGAATGAAGGTAGGGTTTAGAGTAATTATTGAAAGCAAGAAAGCTTAGTTTGAGGGTATGATAGGATAGAAGGAAGCAGTGGAGCTGGGTTTTGAAGTAAAGCCTGCAAGTAATGAAGTCAAGACAACAAAGAATGGTTTGCACCCTCAGAATGAGACTGTGGATGAATGAAATGAAGGTGCCATCTTACATAATGAAACATAGGAGAGCTCATAATGAAGGTAGGGGGGGGGGGGGGGAAAAAAGAGGGGAGCATAAAGGGAAAAGGAACCATTAAGGAATAAGAAAGAAAA